>JACXTT010000199.1_pt1 | contig 96733 bp, 106 predicted proteins | sample 9270951 | NCBI WGS metagenome assembly JACXTT01 (sample SAMN15532306, study PRJNA645909) | rock metagenome | isolation source: weathered quartz diorite | place: Puerto Rico | collected 2017-06-21 | reverse complement strand
TCGCCGCTTGGTGGCGCGTCAAAGCCTTGATGACGCTACTGAAGTGGTTGTTGCTTAAGGAACATGTGTTGCGCGGCCAAAGCGCTGGCAGTTACATCTTGCCGTTCAATGGAGCGATATGAATGCCATGGAAAAGTTTGCGTCTACGATACGGTCACTGGTTCTCCTCTTCCTGTCTGCAGCAATATTTCGCGGCGCGATGCTGCCGGGTTCTGTAACCATGGGCGGAGTAGCGGGGGCGATCGCCATTGGGGGCGTCATTGGACTTTTCGCGTTTGTTCTCAAGAAGGATCTTCGGAGGCGGTCCATTGCGGCACCATTCGCGAGCGCAGCCTTCGGGGCTGTCATGTTCCTTTGCCTTTCGGCGGTCGCGGTGGTCGTCTTCCGTGCTTTCTACTGAGGCCTTCGTTCGCGTGTCATGAGCGCCGCGCCTTCTTTCTGTGCCGCGGCACTGGCTACCCCGAACCCGCGAGGCACTCAGCATCCTCTGATCAGCGGTACTTCAGTGCGCCGGCACATGACTGGCGCCCCGTCCTGATCGGCCCTCACCTCGCAAGAACCTGCTCCTGCCTCGGAGGTGAGGCGGCGCGCGCACTGCCTCGGATACGTCCTTCGTCGCCCCGGTAAATTCGTTTTCCGTCGCAAAAATCCCATACGGACAGCTCAGCATGATTGGGGGTGTTCCAGTTGGTGCTCGACTCTTTGGAACACCCCGCTGTCGTTCGTTGACGTGATTGTTCCGGGTGCCGTACAACGGCGGTAGGGAAGGGGGAGCCATGAATCGTCAGCGTGTCACTTTTCGAGGTGGCCAGAGGCGTCGTATATCCGTTCTTTTGATGCTGGTGGCCGCCAGCTTCGCCGGGGTCGCCATGGCGGCGGACGATCCGTCGATACCTCCGGGGTTCCTCGCCTATCCGCCCCATGACGACTTTGCGTTCGAGGCGACGCACCTTTTCCCGGCGCGTTATGACGACCTTGATGTGGTGGAAGAGCGTGCGTACGTGGCGAGCCTGTACGACCTCGCACAGGAATTGCGGGAGCACGACCCGCATCCGCGAGCCTATGAGAGGCGCTACACGGATACGACGCTGGCGGCCGTCCCCGCCCCGCTCGACAAAGTGGTCAAGGACATGCGAGCAGCCGCCAATGGCGATGCCGCATACGAGTTGGGGAAAGACCTGCCTGCGGCCATCCGTCTCTATACGGCGGCAGCCGTCGATTTTCGTCTCGCACACACGATGATCACTTCGTGGGATCCCTATGAGCGCGCGCCGCCTCCACCCGGTCCAATGGACAAGGAAGAGCAGGCGGCATTGGGTGCCGCCATGGCCCGCTTCCAGGCGGTGCTTCGCCTTCCGGAAGCGGAGAAGGCTCCGCGTGCCGTTCCGGCCGCTTACATGCTTGGGCGCGGTTATGTGTTGCGAGGACTGCCTGGTGACCTGGCAGAAGCAGAGAAAGCCTTCGTGTTGACCCGGTCGCTGGCGCGCCAGGGTTTGCCCGATCCGGATGGGCTGGCGGTGGCGAGTTTTGGCGAGCAGGCGCGCGTGCGGCGCGCGCAGGGTGACCTTGCCTCGACCATTGATTTGTATGCAGAGCAGGCGGTGCGTGGGTCTGGCGTGGGCATGGATTCGCTCGGGTGGGTCGCGCAGGCGCTTTACGAGGATCCGCAAGGCATGGCGAAGGTGGAAGACCTGCCACGCGCGCAGCGCATCCTGATTGCCTACGCGCTGAGGGTTAACGACGACGGTGACTTCCTCAAGTTCACGTATACGCGCGAACCGGATTCGCCCGATCAGAGCGATGAGCATCACGTCGATCGCATCACGCCCATGCTGCAGATCGCCAAGCGCTGGCCCAGGGAAAAGATTGGGTGGCCCGATCGTATGGCGGCTCTGGCCTATCGCGCGGGCGACATGGACTTTGCGCGTTCGCTCGTTGCCGACCAGGACTCCGCTCTTGCATGGTGGATCAAGGCCAAGCTCCTGATTGGCGACGGCAAGCTGGCCGAAGCCGAGGTCGCTTACCACAAGGCGGTCGGGGCGCCATCGAAGTTTGACGACCTTGGGCGCCTGACGCCGGACAAGGTCGGCGATGCCTGTGCCGAGATGATCCAGTTGGAAAGGGCGCGGGGTGAGTTCACCCAAGCCATGGGCGACGCACTCGCTTGCGACAAGGAAGAGGCGGGCTTGTCCGTCGGGCTCCGGGCGGATCCGGTGAGCTACATCGCCGAGCGTACCCTGACGACCCGGGAGCTGAAGGACTTTGTCGATGCACAGCCTGCCGTGGTCGATGGACCACGGGATGCCAATTCAACCGCACCGCGCGACCGAAACGAACAAGCTCGGATCGACCTCCGTTCCATGCTGGCGCAGAGGCTGGTCAGGGAGGGCCGTGCCGCCGAGGCTATCCCGTACGCCGACACCACGTTCGATCTGTCGAGTTGGAACGATTCCCTCGACACCGGTCTCAGCAAGAACCTGAAGACGCAACGCGACCTGATGCAGTGGTATTACACGGTCCAGACGCAGTCCGTGCATGCGGCCTCGAACGTCGAAAAGGCTTACGCGTGGTACCAACAGGCCTTGGTCATCCGTATCCACGATGACTCCATCACGGCGCATAGGTCGCCGCGCTATACGGACGAGGCCACGCCGCTGTTCCCGGGGGTGTCGACCAGCGAACTTGTCCGCCTGAAGAGCAACTACAGCTCTCCGGACCAGGACAACCTGCATTGGTATATCGCCTACGACGATGCGCTGAAAGCCGCTCAACTCGTGCCCCGGCGGTCGCAGGCCTACGCTGCCATCCTGTGCCATGCCGCGCACTGGATGCACCAGGCGCCGGCCGTCGGCGATCGTGATCCGGAGCGGATGTTCAAGGCGGCCTGGAAGCTCTACCTGGAGAACGGTGCCCATGTATCCTGGGCGAAGTCATTTGGCCATCTTTGCCCCGAGCCGGATTTTGAAGCCGCGGCCATGCCCGCGTGGAGGCGTGAGGCCAAGGCCTTTCATGTCCGCCTGGAGAGGCATCCCTTGCTGGTCTCTTCGCTGCTCGCCTTGCTGCTCCTCGGGAGCATTGCTGCAGCCGGTATACGGTTCGGTGTGCGAAAGGGTGGCCATAGGGAAAGGTGATGCCCGGATCAGCGTGTCTCTTCCTGCACAAGGGCACTTGTTGTCCCAAGCCTGAAAGGCACGCTGAAGCTTATCCAAGCTCCACCTTGCAGGGCGCCGGCACATTCTGCCGGCGCCCGTATTGCTCCGGGACTGTGCAGCCCAGCCTCAGTGCCGATCGTTGCCGTTACGTTCCGGCCCCTGTTCCGGAGCAAACGAAATGCCGCGGAACACCTCGGCAAACTTCGCCGAGCGCACGGTCACGAACTTCTCGTTCGCGGCCATCGTGGCATCGCTGTTCTTCAGCGTGTCGCGAATCGCCACCAGCTGGTTCGGATCGGCACCCGTGTCGCCATTGCCGCTGATGGTCGACGTGGTGGCCCAGATCGTCACCTTGCTATCGTGGTCGGCATGGTTCGTGAGGTTGCGTAGTCCATGGTTCGCAGGCAACCAGGGCGGGTTGGTGAGAGTGTTGATATTGCTGGGGCGGCCGGCCATCGTATGGACTTGGCCCCGGTTGAGGCCTGCCCGCAAGGTGTACGCCAGCTTCCGGGTCTTGCTGGTGCATTTGTGCAGGCCCGCCGTAGTTTGCGCGGCGACGTGCTTGTACAGGACGGTGAAGCCAGTATTGTTCTCCAGCGCGAAAGAGGTTCGGGTCATTTAGTGACCAAGGAGGCGCGTTCGTGTCCTTGCCGGAAATTGGCGGGGTGCGTCATGCAGCGCCGCTGAGGGTCAGTGTCCGACTCTCGTCGGATGTTGCGAATCCGGCTTGAAAGTCTTGCGACAGGTTCGGAAGAAAAAACGTCTTGGCACGATAACTGCTGAATGCATCAGGGAGCCGATGCGTTACTCTGGAAGGGACGAACACGATGGAAGTATTGCTGCCACTGCTGACCTATGACCTGGGCCAAAGCCCGGCCATGTTTTGGGTCCGTGCTCTGGTCGGGCGCTTCATTGACCGGGTGCTCGCCGTGGACTGGCTGTTTGGGGCGCGCGCATTCCTACGTTGCGCCACTGTGCTGGTGCCGGTAGCTGCTGTCTTGTTTGTCATTGGTGTGTTGGCTGCCCTGAAGACGCCGCCTCCGTCGTACTTCGTGCTCGACAAGGAGCATCGTGGCATCACAGCTCCGAGCCTCCAGCCCTGGCATCAGTTCAGCGACTGGGTAAACCATCGCAAGTTTGCCGTACTGACTTTTGACGACGGACCGATGGGCAATGCCATGGACGAGGAGTTCATGGCCATTCTGCGCAAACACCATGCACACGCCATCTTCTTCCTTGTCTGCAACAAGATAAATGCAGGCACCAAACCCTCTGTCGGAAGGATGCTGAGCGACGGACACATGATCGGCAATCACACGTTCGATCATAGGCACATCGCTACGTTGCCCTATGAGCAGGTCCTGGAGCAGATCGATTCGTGCAGCGAACGCATTGCCAGCGTCACCGGGCGGCGCCCTTATTTCTTCCGGTCGCCTTACGGGCACACCTCGGCTGCCGTTACGCGAGCATCCAAGGCGGCCGGTGTAGAGCAGATGTTCTGGAGCGCCAGCAGCTACGACTACTGGTATCGCGACCCGGAAAAGATTGCCCGTTTCAGCCTGTCAGAGACGAAGGACATGTCTGTCCTCATCATGCACGAGCGCGCGAGCACGGCTGCAGCGCTCGACACCGTATTGACGACGCTGGAATCGAGGGGTTTCACCTTTGTCCTGCCCAGGGAGGCGCTGATGTAAGCCCTGGGGGCTCCCGACCTGGTGGTTGGTCGGGAGCTGGCTACTGGCTATCGCAGGCGCACCGTTGGAATATTCGCGGCGCCGCAGGTGTTGCTGGCCCTGGCCCGAAAGGGATTCCGAATTCCTTGCTCCGAGGGAGTTGCGGGACGTTGGCACGTTAGCCGACGCCCCATGTCACCTCAGGGCTCCGCAGCCCAGCTTCAGTGCCGATCGTTGCCGTTATTTTCCGGCCCCTGTTCCGGAGCAAACGAAATGCCGCGGAACACCTCGGCAAACTTCGCCGAGCGCACGGTCACGAACTTCTCGTTCGCGGCCATCGTGGTATCGCTGTTCTTCAGCGTGTCGCGGATCGCCACCAACTGGTTCGGATCGGCACCCGTGTCGCCATTGCCGCTGATGGTCGACGTGGTGGCCCAGATCGTCACCTTGCCGTCGTGATCGACATGGCCCGTGAGATTGCGCAATCCGTCGGTTGCCGGCGACCAGGGCAGCTTGGTCGCGGTGTTGATGCCGGTGGGATAGTCGGCGACCGTATAGGCCTGGCCCAGGTTGAGGCCGGCCTGCAGGGTGTACGCCAGCTTCCAGGTCTTGCTGGTGCTGTCGAACACCCATTTCTGCAAGCCCGCCGTGGTCTGCGCGGCGGCGTGCGTGTACAGGTCGGCGCCTCCCGCATAGCCGTCACCCTCGTCAGCGACATAGAGCGTGTTGGCGTCGGCGAACCACAGCGAGAATGGATAGGCCATTGGCTTGGCGGTCTTCGCGGGCGCGGTGGGGAAGCCGGCGAGGATGCACATATTGGTCGGCAGGCCATCGGTCAGCAGGGTGCTCGCGTTGTAGGCCAGCGGTGCGCTCGGTAGCGGGGCGCCGGCTGCCGGCACGCCGACACCGTTGGGACAGGCCGTGCCGGTGGTGTCGACGAAGTACACCGTGTTCACGCCGTTGCTGCCGCTGCCCTTGCTGAAATACACCACGTTGTCGTGGACGGTGATGCCGCGGAAGTTGTCGTCCTTGCCGAGCTTGTCGGCCTTGAGGCCCAGTGCCGTGACGGAGAAGCTGGCCAGCGGGGTGGTGGCGCCCGGCAGCTGCGAGATCTCCGGCTGGTGGGCAGGCGTGATGAATTGCGCGCCGGCGCCGAGGACGATGCCGGCGGGCTGCGGATTGCTGCCATTGCCCGCATTGCCGGCCGTGTAGAAGTAGTCTGCGCCATGGCGATTGATCAGGATGGCGGCGCGGCCGTTGTTGCCGCTGTAGGCATTGGTCTTGGTGAAGCTGAAATGGCCTTTGCGGTCCACCGTGGCGATCGCGCGGTAGAAGGTCTGCCCATCCGGATTGGTCGGATCCATCGCGCCGGGCGTGTTCGAGTTAGATACGTCGATGGCATTTACCGGCGCGACGTAGCCCATGAAGGTCAGGACCTTGTGGTCCTGCGACAGGTGCAGCGCAAGCTCGGACTTCGAGCTGAAGCTGGTCACCATCTCGCCTTCGGGCGCGGTGGGAAGCAGGCTGTTCGGCACCTGCAAGGTATCGACCAGGTGGCCATCCGGAGTGATCTGGTCGAGGTAGATGCGCGCCGTGATGCCGAAGCTGGCGTCGTACAGGTCGTTGTTCCACACGTAGGGATAGGTGCCGTCGAACGGAGCGCCACTGGCGGCGCCACAAGCGCCCGTGGTGCTGGCGCAATTGACGGGCAGGACGGTGCCAACCTGGACGTTGCTGGCCTTGTTGTCGTACACGCTGCGGCTGAGGACGAGATTGCCCGGATAGAAATGGAAATCACGCCGATGCCATGAATCATCGGCATGCGTGAGTGCGCTGGTGCCGAGCAAAACGAGCGCAAGGGTCGCGCCGATACGCTGCCGAGCAAAACGGATTGTCATGGTGGTCTCCAGGGGTAAGGCCTGCCCAGGGCTGGGCGAGCCGGACCACGCTAGTCCCGGCCCATGAAGGATTCTTGACAGGTCGGCGCGAATAGATGGGATGGATTGGACATCTATACGTCCACGTCACGGAACAACTTGTGCGACTCGAAAGAGCCTGCGTCGCGCGGGAGTTCGCAACCTGTGACAGGTTTGAAACTTGCCGGGACGCATGGCGTGTTGGCGCCATTCGGCGCGACGGTCGCAAGGGCCTGGTGCACGCATGCGATCCTGGCGGGACGCAACTTCCTGCGGCTCCGAGGCCAAGGAAAAAATCAGGGCAGGGGGCTCCTGCTGCACTCATCAAGCCCACGCTGCCCGTATGCGATGCAATCACTCCTGCACGGCGTATCTCCACTCCGCTGGCTGGCGCGCCGTCAGACGGCGCCCTGACGCGTGCGATTGATGCGCGTAATCACCAGCCACGCAAACAGCGCGACGCTGATGCCGGTCACCAGCGAGCCGATGCCGAGCACCGGATCAAACCCGGTCACGCCCTTGAGCTGGGCGGCCAGCGCGACCAGCATGGCCGGCACACCGATGTTGTAGAGCCAGAATTGCCAGCGGGCGATGCGCCCCTCGGTGATGCTGGGATAGGCCAGGCCGATCAGGCCGAACAGCGTCATCGAGACCCAGCCGAGCAGGTTGAGGTGGGCATGCACGGCCATCAGCGAGTGGTCGCCGGAACCACCCATGACCAGGCCCAGGGTCACGGCGACGACGAAGTAGATGACGGCCACTCGAAACCACGTGCGGCTACGGGGATTGTCGGTCATGGCGTTCTCCTCGGTTGAAGGGGTTGGTCAGACGGCAGGCACGGGCGGCACAAACGTTCTGGGTGGGCTCTGTGTGGGTTCTGGGCTTGCTGAAGTTGCATGGCGATCCTTTGCCTTGATCTTGGTATCGATCGTCATCGCAGCTCCCTGGGATACGTCTCGCGCATGAGCAGGGCGACGATCAGCGCAAGGCACGCGCCGGCGACGAGCGGTCGTCCCGCAAACTGGGCGAGCGCCATCGAGGCGGGCGCAACGCCTTGTTCCAGTCCCTGGCCGACGCGTATGCCGGGCCGGCTGATCATCACGCCGCCCACGATGGACATGAAGCCGCCGACCATGGCGGCTGAGGTGCCGATGTAGGTCGGGGCGACGACATCGGCGGCGGTGCTGAAGGCCAGCATGTGGGCCGCATTGCCGACGCCGAAGATGAAGCAGAGAAGCATGTCGAAGGTGCTGTGCGTCGTCGGCACGTAGAGCAGCAGCCACAGTGCGCACAATTGCACGGCGAGTCCGGTGAGGATGGGGAGCTTGCGCCGACGCAGGCGGTCGGATGTCCAGGGGAGGATGAAGCTACCCACGGCAAGCCCCAGCCACGGGAGGGAGGAGGCGAGGTTGGCCGCTTCCCTGCCAAAGCCGCGAACCATCATGAGCTTGGGGCCCCAGACCACGCCGAGGCTCAACAGCACGCCAAAGCACATCGCGGCAAAGGCCGCTGCGGCCCAGACGTGAGGCACCCTGGCTACCTGGGCGAGCGCGCTGAGTAGGTCACGAAGAAAGGGAGTGGTGGTGGGTCCGGTCGGTTGGTGTACCCCTGGGGCGTCACGCAACCAGGCGATGGCGACACCGAGGAGCACGACGCCTCCCACGGCGGCGCCATTGAACAACGGTCGCCACGGCACGACCGACAAGGCCCAGGTCAACAGGTTCTGGCTGCAGACGGCCAGCAGCGACGAGACGAACTGGACCAGGCCGAACATCAGGCTGAACTTGTCCCAGCCGAACCACGTGCCGCCGATATAGCCGGCACCGACAAACCCCGCGCATGAGCCGAGCGCGACGCAGGCTTGCGCCATCAGCAACATGCCGAAGCTGTTGGCGTTGGCAAAGACGAAGACGCCCAGCGTCACCAGGCCGATGGCCGGCAGCAGCACCCGGCGGGCGCCAAGGCGATCGAGCAGCGGGCCGCTGGCGAACTGGCAGGCCGCCATCACCCAGGTATAGAGCGCCGCGATATGGGCGACCTGTGCGATCGACAGGCCGACGTCGTTCTGCACACTGGCATTGACGATGGAGTAGCCGGTCTGGAAGCTGAAGTAGTAGCTCACGAACGCCACGGCGATGCACCAGACGCCCCACGCCTGCGCGCCGCCTTGCCGTTCGAATGGGGTGGCTGCGTCCATCCTCACTCCCCAGGCATCTGCGATCGATGGGGCACCCGGATCGCCCCATGGGTCGCCGGTCGCGGGTCTCAGCGAACCCGCGTGTAGGTCAATCGCGTCTGGCTGTCCGGCCCGCCCGCGACAAACGAGTCGCCCTCGAACGTGATGGTCGCTTCTTCCGTCGCCGTCACGCCCTTCACCTGCTTGGCCACGACGTTGTGTGTGATCAGCGTATTGCCCTTGACTTCATAGGTTCCGCCGGACGCCGCGAAGGGAGCCCATTCGTCGTATTTGGCGATCTTCTCGGCGTCGGTCGGGTTCGCTGGATCCTTCGGAGCCGGTGCCTGTTTGCGCGGCTCGCGGCTGTTGTCCCGGATGAGGCTGTAGTAGCCCTTGTACATGATCGCGATGCTTGGCTGTGGATGGGTGTCGGTGCCCGCGTGGGCCCCCGTCCTGACGACCTTGGTCACCTTCCAGACGCCCTCGAAGGACTGCGCCGTCATCGCCTGCTGTGCACGCGCGAGCGGCGTGGAGAGGGCGAGCGTGGCGACCGCAAGGAAAAGCAGGGCAGGCGAACGTGATGGCGCAACTGACCGTGACGCTTTCATGGCACCCCCATCGATGGGAAAGGACCCGGGCAAGCTCGGCGATAGATGCTGCGCCGGGACGCGGGGGAAGTCCACGGCTGCAGCGCCGGCTCGACCATTTGGCCAGGGGGTACCCCTGCATGGCCGGTGGCCGGCGTCGAGACGCAGCGGGGCTGGAAGCGCCGGGCGCCCGGTGAGGCCAGCGTTGCCGTCCCTGCGAAAGCACCCCCAACAAAGGAGGGGGTGTTCGTGCGGGCGGTGCATAGACTCGACCGGATGCCATCGGTGGGACCGGTTTGCCTGGAGCAACGTCGGGCTGCCGGAGGCTGGCCCCATGCCAGGGGCTGCCGTACCTACGCACTCATCGCCCACCACGGAAAGGCTTCCATGAATCACCACCTGCGCTCCCTGGGCGCTTGCTCGCGGCTGCCCAAGGCGACCGCCATCGCGTCGGCCCTGCTGGCCTTCATCGCTTTGACGACGGCGTGCGCCGCCAAATCCGGCGCCCCGGCGATCCCGACGCTCGAGAAGAACGGCGCGCAGGCGCATCTCATCGTCGACGGCGCGCCCTACCTGATCCTGGGTGGCCAGGTCCACAACTCCGACACCTCCAGCCCCGATGTGCTCAACAAGGCCATGGATGTGCTGGCCAGCTGGCAGGCAAACACGGTCGAGGTGCCGATCTACTGGGAGGCCATCGAACCCACGCCGGGGCACTACGACTTCAGCTCCGTCGACATGGCGGTGAACGCGGCGCGCAAGCACGGCCTGCGCATGGTGTTGCTGTGGTTCGGCACCTGGAAGAACGGCGAGAGCCAGTACGTGCCCGACTGGATGAAAGAGGACCAGGCCACCTATCCGCGCGCCAGGGGGCCGCGTGGGGAAGTGACGACCACCCTCTCGCCGCTGGGCCAGGCCGCCATGGAGGCGGATGCCCGCGCGTTCGCGGCGCTGATGCAGCACGTCAAGAGCATCGACCAGACCCAGCGTACGGTGCTGATGATGCAGGTGGAAAACGAGGCCGGCATCGTCAACACCGATCGCGACTATTCGGATGCCGCCAACAGGCAGTTCCAGGCCGCCGTGCCCGCCGCGCTGCTGGGTTACCTGGACGCGCATCGCGAGGAACTCTCCGCGCCGATGGCCCAGGCGCTGGGCCACGCGCCCAAGGCGGGCAACTGGACCCAGGTGTTCGGCGAGAAGGCGCCGGAAGCGTTCAGTGCGTGGAGCATTTCCCAGTACGTCAACACCGTGGCGGCCGCCGGCAAGCGCGAGTACGCGCTGCCCATGTACGTCAATGTCTGGCTGATCGAGGGTGTGGAACGTCCGGGGCGCTGGCCGAGCGGCGGTGCCACGGTCAACGTGCTCGATGTGTGGAAGGCGGGGGCGCCGGTGATCGACATGCTGTCGCCGGACATCTATTACCCGAAGTTCTATGACGTGTCGGCGCAGTACGCTCGGGCGGACAACCCGCTCTATGTGCCGGAGGCGAACTTCAATCCGTATTTCGCCGCCTTTGCGTTCACGACGTTCGGCAACTTCAACGGCATCGGCTTCAACCCGTTCGGCATCGACGACGTGGTGACCAAGGGTGACATCGGTGCGGCCATCGGCATGCGCTTCCAGGACACCTACAGCGTGCTGCGCCCATTGCTGCCGCTGATCGCCAGCCGGCAGTACACCGGCAAGCTGCACCCGGTGCTTCAGGGCCTGGCCAACGGCGAGGACTGGAAGCAGTCCGTCCGCCTGACCGACCGCCTTGCCGCGAATGTCGAGTTCACGGCGCCGTTCGATCCCGTCAAGGGGCGGGCCGCGGGCATGATCATCGAGCTGGCGCCGAACGACTTCGTGGTGGTGGGTACGGGCTTCGACGTGACCTTCCGCGAGATGCAGGGCCCGCTGCGCGATGCCGAGCTGGTCTCGATCGAGGAGGGCACGTTCCAGGGCGACCAGTGGGTGAGTGCGCGCCGCCTCAACGGCGACGAGCGCCACGTATCGCTGCCGGACCACTCCACGATCCTGCGGGTGCGCGTGACGAAGTAAGGCCGGCCGCCCGCCTCGACGGATGTCTGGCGGGTGTCGCGACATGGCAGGGCCGCAGTGCTGTTTCAGGCTGCGGCTTGGTCGCGCTGTTCGCTGCTGGTTGACCCTGCCATGTATCGGGCGTATGTGGGGCGGTGTCGTCGACAACGGGAGGCAGCGGCCCCATGTCCATGCGGAGCGAAGCGGATGTGTCCTGGCCGGGGACACCGGTATCGCGGTCGTTCTTCGACCGGCCGGCCATCGTGGTCGCGCCTCGCCTGCTCAACAAGATCCTCGCGTGCGCTGACGGTCGGTCGGGCCGCATCGTCGAGGTCGAGGCCTACGCCGGATCCCTCGATCCCGCGGCCCATACGTACCGTGGCAAGACGGCGAGGAATGCCGTCATGTTTGGTCCGCCCGGCCACCTGTATGTCTACTTCACCTATGGCGTCCACTGGTGCTGCAACTGCGTATGCAAGCCGGCAGGCCAGGGCGTGCTCATCCGGGCGCTCGAGCCGCTGCATGGGCAGGAACAGATGCGCATGGCGCGGCCGGCGGGCACCAGGGAACGCGACCTGTGTCGTGGACCGGGTCGCCTTACCCAGGCGCTGGGCATCACCGGTGAGGAGAATGGCATCGATATCGTGAAGGCACTCGATGGTTACGCCGTCGTGGATGACGGCATGAGGCCACCCAGCGGACTGGAGGGCACGCCTCGCATTGGCATACGAGTGGGTGTCGATCTGCCGTGGCGCTGGAGCACGCCGAACAATCGTTACGTCTCTGGTCCCGTGGCGCCTCGGCGATAGATCGGTGACAGGCGGTGCGTCTTCGCCTCACAGTGGATTCCAGTCCGCTTTCCGTGCGTGACCGTGCTCGCTGGCAGGACCTGGGAGGAAGGCCGGTTCCCTGCAGAAAACGCCCCTTCCGGGGCGTCTTCGTTGCTGCAGCAGCGGCCGGGCGTGAGCCCGATGGTTCGCTCGCGGAGCTCAGCCAAGCACGGAAACCACATCCACCATGAAGTGCGCGGTGATGTTGATCCAGAGGTTGCGCTTCCCCAGGTACAGCAAGGAGAACGCCAGGCCGCCCACGGCAACGACGATGATATGGCTCCAGCCCCAGACGCCGACATGGGCCAGGGTGAATACGGCGCACGACACGCACAGCGCGACGGATCGGCTACCCGTGAGCTCCTGCAGGCGCTCCATGGCGTAGCCACGAAACATCACCTCTTCGGCGACCGCGGCGCGCACGCACGACACAAGTCGCCACCACAGCGGCGTCATCGAGAGGAGATGGGCGCTGGTGGTGTTGGCGGCCTGGTCGTTCAGATGCAGGGCGGGCAGCACCACGAGGTAGAGCAGGCCCATGATGAGGGTGAGCACGACACCCGCCGCGGCACCGAGCGCGAGGGAGCGCGGACTGGGCCGCACGAGGCCGATCGACGCGAGCGGACGGCGTTCTGCCTTGCGCACGTAGATGAGCAAGGCGAGCGTCGCGAGCCACCACACCGCCTCATAGGCCACCAGGTGCGTGGTGTCGGCGAACTCGTCGATCCATCGGGTCAGCGGCAGCCAGGCAAAACCCAGCGCCCATGCGAGGCCAGGCAGGATCAGTGCGGTGTGGCGCGGTGCGGTGGGCGACAGCGTGTCGTTGGCAACATTCATGACTTGACCTTCCGTGTCTTTGGTGGCGTGGCAGGAGTCGGGGGAAGCGAAGCCGTGGCCAGCTTGATGAACTGATCCATCGCGGCGGTGGTGCGGTCGCGATCGCCTGTCGTCATGAGGTCCAGGAACAGTCCGTCGAACACCGCGATGCAAAGCGTGGCCATGGACGTGGATCGCATGGGGGCCGACATCAGCGAGAACGTCAGCGAGAGCGACTTCGCGGCGTCGCGCTGCAGATAAGGCGCGTACGTGCCGGGGTCCTGGATCGCGAGGATCTGCAGTTCGTAAAGCAGTTTCAGGTAAGGGTAGTTGGCGTCGGCAATGGCCCAATCCCAGAAGCGGCGCAGCAGCTTCGGTGATTCCCCCTGGGAGCGCATGCCATCGAACAAGCCGGTGGCAGCCTGGTGCACATGAGCCTGCATGGCGCCCAGCACTTCGGCGAGCAGGCCTTCCTTGGAACCGTAGTGGTACACCAGCAGCCGGGCGCTGGTGTCGACGCCGGCGGCGAGCGGGCGCAGCGAAAGATCGGCCAGGCCGTGCTCCAGCAGGTACGCGATGAGGGCCTGGGTCAGTTCGTCTTTGCGATTCGTCATGTAACGAACGTTACATGTAACGTTCGTTACATTTCAAGGCCCAAGAATTGCCTCGTGGAATCGGGCCCGGGCCTTGGCGACGGACAGGCGATCGGGCGCCTTTCGCGGGAGCTGACTCGCGGTGCCGTGTTGGGCGAGCTAGCCAGTACCTGCTCCCGGCAGGTGACCCACACGCGTCCCGGTCGGCAACGCAAGGGAGAGCCTGCCTAAACCCTGGCGTGCCATGTGGCATCCAAGGAGGCACGTGATGGTCCTCCGCAGTCTCAAGGCTCCCGATGGATGGCTCGATGAAATGGCGCACTCGCTTGGGTCGACACGCCGTGTGGCGGTGTACATGCGCGGCGCTCTGCGTGCTCTGCACGCTTCCTGCCCTGGCGGCCTGTGATGGATGCGCCGCGGTCGCCCGTCGCTTTGTCGCCGAGGAGAATTTCAATGGCGTCGTGCTGGTGGGTCATGGCAACACGATCGATTACGCCGAAACGTTCGGTCTGTCGGATGTGGGTGCCGGCAAGGCGCTCTCGGTGGATACGCCGTTCGAGGCTGGCTCGATCTCGAAATGGATCGCGGCGATGGTGGTGATGCACCTGGTTCAACAAGGCGAGCTCGCGCTCGACGAGCCCATCGCGACGTACCTGCCGGACTATCGCCGCGACAACGCTGCCAGGCTGACGCTGCGCAGCCTGATGTCCCACGCCAGCGGCGTTCCCAACGAGGTCGACGAGGCCATCAAGCGTGATCCGGCCACGCGCGCGCTGTCGCTCGGCAATGCCGAGGCTGTGCGCCGTTTCGCCAGTGGTGACCTGCGTTTCGAGCCGGGAACGGACTGGGACTACTCGCATTCCAACTGGCTGCTGGTCAAGGCGGTGGTCGAGAAGGTCACCGGGCGCGATTATGCGTCGCTGGTCGACGGCATCGTGATCCAGCCACTCGCCCTGCATCACAGTGGCGTTTACACCGGAAGCTCGAGCGCCGTGCCGGGCATGGCGCGTGGATACCGGCACCTCACGCCTCAGGCCGAGCTGCTCGACAAGCCGACGCCGAACTTCATGGTGCTGGCCGGAGGGTTCTACGCCAGCGGCAGCGACCTCTTTGTCCTGATGAATGGCCTGTTCGACGGAAGCATCCTGTCGCCCGGGTCCACGCGTACGCTGATGGCCGTTGAACGTCCCGCCCAGGACTATGCACTGGGCGGGCGCACCAAGACGCTGGCATTCGGTGGCAGGAGCCATCCCGTTGCCTGGGAATATGGATCCAATGGTGCGTTCCGGGTGCTTGCCTGGCGCACGCTGGATGACGGGCATACCGTCATCGTGATGAACAACACCAGCTTTGATCACCTGAAGATCGGGGAGCTTGGCACGGCCCTGATGGAAGCCAGCTATCGTCGAGCCGCTTGATACTGGCGTGTCGCTTTTCCTCGGGAGCGCATACGTCGGGGGCGCGTAGGCGATCGCGGAATGGAATGGTCGCCTGGTCATGCGTCATCGAGCCAAGGTGGACGCGGCATCGTCCATGCGGGTCGAACTCACGCGTGTGGGTCGGCAAAATTCGCAGGGCGATTTTCGAGGTTGGCCAGCACGGCCTCGATCTGGTTGGGTGAGCCCAGCAGTTTGCTTTGCTCCGCGGTCTCCATGGCGAGGCCGGCAGCCGCGTCACTGGAGACCGCGGCCGTCAGCAGCCGCTTGATGGCGCGTATGGCGTCCGGGCTGCGCGCTGCGATCTCGCGAGCCGTGGCCATGGCGGCGGCCAAGGAGTCGGCCTCCAGGCGCGTGGCGAAACCATAGGCCAGCGCCTCTTCAGCGGAAAACACGCGTGCGGTGTAGGCCAGCTCGCGGACGATGTCCTCGCGCACGAGGTGACGCATGAGTTGCGTCCCCGCCATGTCGGGTACGAGACCCCATTTCGCTTCGAGGATGCTGAGCTTGGTGCCCGGCGCGACATAGCGAAGATCGGCGCCGAGGGCGAGCTGCAAGCCTCCGCCGAAGGCCGCGCCATGGACGGCCGCGATCACCGGCACGGCCAGCTCGCGCCACAACCAGATGATGTGCTGCGGGAAGTTGGCGACGCCATGCGTACGCCTGGTCAGATCGGGGAAGGGCAGGATGCTGTCCCCCCTGGTCGTGCCGATGATGCGATCGAGATCCATGCCGGCGCAAAAGGCCCGGCCCTCGCCGGACAGCACCACGACGCGCACCGTGGCGTCCTGCCTGATGCGGGCGCCGGCTTCGGCAATGGCGATGAACATCTCCGGATCCAGGGCATTCATCTTGTCCGGGCGATTGAGGCGGACATCGGCAATGCCGTCCGCGATGCTCAGGTGGATACGATCACTCATGTCGGAATCTCCTTTGGGCCGCAGGACGTCGCGCCTTGTTGCCTTGCATGAAGTCGGGGAGATGGGGCGCCTTGTTGTGCATGACTGCTAGAAGTGCGCGAACAGGGGCGCCAGCGGCTAGGACGCCCGCAGCGATTCACTCCGGATGATGTCGGCAAATCCCTGCCGCCACGATGGGTGGCGCGGCGACCAGCCGAGTTCACGCCTGGCCTTGGCATTCGATCCTGCCCGCGACTGCGTCATCATGACGACAATGTGCTGGCCGGCTGCCAGCCGGCCAAGCCATGCAGGCAGGCGGAGAGGTGGTTTCGCACCAAGCATGGTGGCGAGCCCGGGGAGCCAGTCATGCACCGGTGCCGGATCGTCGTCGACGATGTTGTAGATGCCCTCGCCGCGTTCGACCGCAAGTGCGGTGGCATCCGCAACGTCATCGACATGCAGGAACGACCACCACGCCGTGCCGCCACCGATCACGGGCATGCGACGCGAGCGGACCTGTTCGATCATGGACGGATCGAACACGCCGGTGCCCGGGCCATAGAATCCGCCATAGCGCAGCGCGACGCCGACGATGCCCGGTGTCGTGGTGACGGCCTGTTCCAGATGGCGGATTGCGTCCAGCGTACGGCGGTGCTGCGAAGGCGGGTTGTCGTCGAGCGGGTCTTGCTCGGTCTTCACGTGTCCACCGACCCGCGCGTAAGGCCAGCCGCAGAAGCTCTGCGCGACGATCCGTTTCACGCCGCACTCGCGAGCGGCGGCGAGAAGGTGGTCGGTGCCTTCGGTGCGTAGCCGATTGCTGTTCGCGAACGCGCGATCGAACTTGCGCAGGTCCGATGCGCCTGTCAGATCCGTCATCTGGTGCACGATCACATCCGGCTGCGCGGCGACGACAGCCGCGTGCAGGGCGGCCTGGTCGAGCGCATCGGCGACGACGGGCTCGGCGCCGAGCTCCCGCAACAGGCCGGTCTTTCCGGGTGAGCGCGTCAATCCGACCACGCTGTGGCCGTTGCCGACCAGGCGCGGAACCAGGCGACGTCCAACGGCGCCAGTCGCGCCCGCAACGAAGATACGCATGGGATCACCTCCTGCATTGATAACCTACTCATAAGTAGGTTAGTGTGGTGTCCCATGAAATCAAGGGCACGCAAGCGCCTCAGCGCGGAAGAGCGACGGGCCCGGATCATCGAGGCGGCCGTCTCCGCGTTCGCGCGCGACGGTTACGACGCGACCCGGATGGATGGCATTGCCGCGGGCGCCGGGATCAGCAAGCCCGTGCTCTACGACCATTTTTCTTCGAAGCAGGCACTGTTCCTGGCGGTGCTCCAGACCATTCGCGACGGCCTGATCGCGAGGGGCAGGGAGATTGCGCACGACGGTGGCGAGCCGGAGCAGCGGTTTCGCCGCTCGATCGACGCGTTCCTCGCGTTCGTCGAACAGGCGCCGGACGCGGCGCGCGTGCTGCTGACGGTACCTGCGGGCGATCCGGTGGCGGCCCAAGTGTCGCGCGAGGTGCAGGCCGGCGCGTCGGCCGTGATTGCCGCGCTGCTGGCCGAATTCATGCCGGACCGAACCGAATGGCAGGTGCAGGGCATGGCAGAGTTCCTGAAAGAGGGCCTTCATGCGATCGCCGTGTGGTGGCTCGATCATCCGGGACCCAGCCGCGAGGAGATCACCGATACCGTCGTGGATGCGCTCTGGCTGGGTCTGCGGGCACGCGTGCGCTGATGGGGTTAGGGGCGGCGTGAGCGCCTTGTCAGCTTCTGGCGAGCCTGGCGGCCGCGACCACGAGCACGCCGCCGGACAGCCCCTCGATGCAGCGGCGGCGCCGGTCGCTCAAGCCGCCCGCCTTGCGACCGGTGGTCGCCGAAACGACGCTGATCACGCTGTAGGTCACGCCGCACAGGCCAATGAAGATCGCCGAGAGCATGAAGGCCTGCAGGGTGGCCGACTGGTCATGCCGCATGAACTGGGGAAGGATCGCGAAGTAGATCATCATCCCCTTGGGGTTGAGTACGGCGGTGAGAAAACCCCGGCGAAACTGGCTGGGCGCGGGCGGAGGGGCCAGCCGAATGGCCTTGGGTTGCATCGCCGACCTGAGCAGCTGCAGTGCCAGGTACACGAGGTAGCCGACACCGATCCATCGCAGCAACTCGAACATCAGTGGCGATGCGGCGACCACAGCCGCCAGGCCGAACGCCACCAGCAGTGAATGAACCACGTAGCCTGCGCAGACCCCCGAGGTTGCGCGCAGTCCGGCGGCTGCGTCGCCCGAGATCGCCTGCGACACGATGAAGAGCATGTCCGGGCCCGGTGCGCAGATCAGCGGGAGAACCGTCATGGCGAAGAGAAAGAGCGTGTGTTTGTCCATGCAGAACAAGCTACGCCATGGCTTGCGCCATTTGGATTCAAATATTCCAATAAAATGACTAGAATTGGCATGCTATGCCAAGAAGGCGGCATTGGGTGGTTGAGTATGCCAATCAAGCTGGACTCGATCGACAAGCGGATCCTGCGCGCGCTGCAGGAAGACGGTCGGCTGCAGAACACGGACCTCGCCCGCAAGGTGGGCCTGTCGCCTTCACCGTGCCTGCGACGGGTTCGCCTGCTGGAAGAGGCGGGCGTCATCGATCGCTATGTGACGATTCTCAACCCGTCGATGGTCGGGGCAGGCCTGACCTTGTTCACGCGTGTCTGGCTCACCGCGCAGGATGCCGAGACGATCGAACACTTCATGGGCGCGATGAAGCTGCTGCCCCAGGTGATGGAGTGCTACATCATGCTCGGGGAAAGCGACGCCCTTCTGCGCGTCGTGGTATCGGACCTGGACGACTACCGACGCTTCCAGTCCACCCACCTCACGCGCGCGAACGGCATCCAGAACGTGAAGACCGATATGCCGAGCCAGGTGGTCAAGCAGACCTATGCGCTGCCCCTGTAGGGGTGGGTGATGGTAGGTGCTTGAGCTTGCAGCAGACGCCTGTTTTCAAGCTCCAGCGGACAATCCGCGGGTTCCGCGGCATGGACCGCCAGCCGCGACGCCCGATGCGTCGCGGCAGCTTCGCCGGTAGGCGTCCCTATGAATGGACGCGCCGCCACACCACTTCGCCATGGGCGCCTTCGGCCGCGCCGCTCGATGGCTTGGCGACGCGATAGGTCAGCTCGTCGCCGTTGATCGTGTAACTCGAATCGCCATTGCGGCCGTCCCAGTTGGGGAACGACGCGTGCACGATTTCGCTGTGCAGGACGTGATCGCCGGCGTTCATGTGGCCGTAGTGGGCATTGCTGTCCATCGAGGCGGCACGATACTCCTCGGGCGTTCCCTTGGACTTGTCGTTGGCCGCGAACGGCATGCGCCTGGCGCGCACGATCTGCATCATGTAGTCGCCCTGGGCGTTGATCAGCCACATGCCCTCGGGGTTGGGGCCGTAAAGCTCCACGCGATGGCCATCGGGATAGACGTTGTCGCATCGGACCAGGGTCCACGCGCCGACCAGTTCCTTGGGAACCATGCCGTGGCCGGCGCTTTCGCCCGGCTTCATGGCGTCCTGTGCGGCCAGGGCTGGCGCGGCGGCCGTGGCGGCGATAAGGCAGGCAAACAGCAGGCGTTTGGGGAGTGACATGGCGACACCTTGCGTGGAGGGGTGGATTGCATACTCGCTCCTGCATCCGGTTTTGATAATGAGCCTGTATGTTTATTGACCTTCAAATCTGATTTGAAGATGATCCGGTTCGAGCCTCCTGCGCCAGGACCGGAACTCATGAACCGCTTCAGCGACATGCAGCTTCTTGTCGATGTGGCCGACCTCGGCAGCCTGTCGGCGGCCGGGCGTCGGGCCGGGCTTTCGCCGGCCGCGGCCAGCGCCTGCGTGCAACGGGTGGAGACGATGCTTGGCGCCCGGCTGTTCGAGCGCACGACGCGCCAGTTGCGGCTGACCGATGAGGGACGCACCTACATCGCCTCCTGCCGCGTCGCGATCGAAACCATGAAAGAAGCCGAGCTTGCGGTGCGCAGCGGCACCGGTGCGGTCAGCGGCACGCTGCGGGTATCGGCGCCGTCCGACCTCGGGCGCAACCTGCTGGTGCATATCCTCAACAGCTTCATGGAGCTGCACCCCGACGTGCGCATCGTGCTGACGCTGTCGGACTCGCTCTCGCGCTTCGTGCCCGACGATGTCGACGTCGCGATACGCGTGGGACCCCTGGGCGACAGTGACCTCGTCGCGCGCCATCTGGCCGACAGCTGGCGCGTGGTGTGTGCCTCGCCGGCGTGCATCGAGGCCCATGGCGTGCCGACCCGGCCCGAGGAGCTGGCCGAGCTGCCCACGCTGGTACTGACCACTCATGCAGGACCCAGGAACGAATGGCAACTCGGTGGGGACGTGGTGCGCGTCCGGCGATACCACGAGTGCACCGACAGCGAGGTCATACGCACCTGGGCCGTCCTGGGGCGCGGTTTCGCCTACCGGCAGCTTTGGGCCGTCACGGCGGATGTAAGCGCCGGCAGGCTAAAGCTCGTCCATGCGCCAGCCTGGTCCGCGCCTTCGCCCATCCACGCGATGTACCACGCCGGTGTCTTCCAGCCGCCACGCGTACGTCGCTTCGTCGACTACCTTCAGGCAAAGTTCTCACAACGATTTGCCCCCAGGGACGAGCATGCCCTGGCATCGGTCTTCCCTTCCGAGTGGTGCACGCCGCCGTGACCGGCATGATCGACAACGCATACGAGGCATGACATGAACTTCCGCGTCCTGGTCGCCGGCGGTACCGGTCAAGTGGGTTCAGCCGTCGTGCGGGCCCTGCTCGCTGCCCCCTCGTGCACGGAAGTCGTCCTCGTCAATCGACGGTCGGGTCCACTGGCGAGCGATGCACGGCTGCGCCAGGTGGTCATGGACACCAGCGGCGCCGGCTTCGCCGACGAGGTCGCGAAACTCACCGCAACCTGCAGGGTGCCTGGCGAGGCGCTGTATGCCGCCTCATGCATCGGCATTGGCAAGGGGAGCCAGCAGTGGAGCGAAGAGGACATGCGGAAACTGGAGATCGGCGTCGTCGGCTCGTTTGCGCGCGGCTGCCTGGCGGCGGGCATTGATACGTTCGGGCTGCTTTCGGCTGCCGGAAGCAGCCCCAGCAGCAGGATCCGGTATGCCCGCATCATGGGGGAGAAGGAGGATGCGGTGCGGCAGGTTGGCTTCAGGCGGCTGGCGATCTTTCGCCCGGGCATCATTGCAGGCAATGTGCACACGCCGGGATACCTCGCCATGCTGGGGCGCCTGATCCCGGGTTCGTTCGGGACGATTGACCAGGACGACATCGGCCGGGCCTTCGTGGAGGAGTTCCTCCATGGGAAGGAGGGCACGACGGTTCTTGAGAATGCGGCGATGAGGCGGTTGTCGTTGGCGCCGGGATAAGGCGAGGGGCTTTCGCGCGGTGGCTTTTGCCTGATTCACACGGATGGTGAGTGCGTCGCCTTCGTTTTTGCTGTGGGTTGGATGCCTGCCGTCGACCCACACCAGACCTGTTTTGGACCTATGACAAGGGAATGAGATGGCACACACGATAGTCTGGGCAGGGGTTCTCCTGTCGTTCCTAACTGGCTGTTTTCTCCTATTCCTACAGATTCGTACGTACAAACGAACTAGCCACAGATCGTTGTTAGTGGCGGCAATAAGCCAAAGCTTCGGTTTGGCTTATGGTTCGTTCGAAGTGGTGTCCTATGTTCTTGTGCCCGGTCCATCGACTCGGTGGATGCTGTTCTACGTCGCGAGCGCGTGCCTATTCGTCCAGTGCGTCGTCGGTGCCGTGGGCGCCTACCTGATCTTTCGCGCGTTCGAAGAAGCAGTGCGGGGTCCACGGACCACACCACCGGCATTTGCGGGCACGAACGGCTGAGCTTCAAATAGCTGAGTTTAGAAGGTCCGCTTCCGACCCAGAGCGGACACTAGCGACGCACCGACCCAAATGGGGGAATGAGCCCCTGCAGTTTGAACAAGGATGTACGGCCTCTATGAGTCCCCAGATGACAACACGCTTGGTCGTACTCGTGGGCAACGATGAATCGCAGGTCTTCCGAGGGCGATGGCCTCGTGTGGAGTTCGATACCGCGCGCTGCGTGATAAGCCGTCGCCTGGGTCGTCAGGTCGACCGGACCAAGATCGCGGATCAGGTTGTCGGAACGTATTTGGAGCAAGATGGTCGCTTGTACGCCATATTTAGGCAGGGCGACGAGCTCTTTTTCCTCCTTGGCAATGAATTGCTTCGTATCGACCGACGCTATGAGGCGTACTGTCAGCGGTCGACGTTCCGAAGAAGATTTGTCCTTTCCATGGACGGAAAGCCGAGGTTCGTAGTCGACTATGACTCTCCATGGAAAATCCTCACCGATCCTCGGCGATGGGTGAGACTTCTATTCTTCCAAGGAGGGCCGGATGATTGGGATTTTGACTTTTTTATGAGTGCCAGCAACGAGATTGGCAGCTATGTCAGTCAATTGAATGGCTAGTTTTTGCGTGGCACCTAACCCAACGGTAATGTCCGCTTTCGACTGCGACTTCAGCCGGTCAACGCAACACACTATAGACGCGCAAGCGGAAGGAGTGTTGCATGGCACCCAGACTTCGGCGGCACATTACCGAAAGCGAGAAGGCCCTGCTGTGGGAGCGATGGCAGCAGGGTGAATCGCTCCACCAGATCGCCCGATGGCTGGGGCGCAGGCATTCCTCGATACGCCGTGTGATAGCCCAAGCCGGCGGTATTCGCCCGTCGCCGCGTCGCCGTTCATCCCGCGCCCTGACGCTGGCTGAGCGCGAAGAGATCTCGCGGCGGGTCGCCTTGGGGCAATCGCTCCGTCAGATCGCCGCTCACCTTGGCCGTGCACCGTCGACCATCGGTCGGGAGCTGAAGCGCAATGGCGGGCGAGACACTTACCGCGCTAGCCACGCCGACCAGCGGGCCTGGGGTCACGCACGCCGGCCCAAGGTCTGCAAGCTCCGCAAGCATCGAGTGCTGGCGCGGCTAGTCGCCGACAAGTTGCAACATCAATGGTCACCGGTGCAGATTGCAGGCTGGCTCAAGCAGCGATCGGGCGGCCAAGAGGAGCACCAGGTGTCGCACGAAACCATCTATCGCAGCCTCTTCATCCAGGCTCGCGGTGCCTTAAAAAAGGAGCTCCTGGCGCATTTGCGCCATACACGGTCGATGCGACGTTCTCGCCATCACACGCAGAAGACCGCGAACCATGGACAGCTGACCGACATGATCTCGATCCGCGAGCGGCCCGCCGATGTCGAGGACCGGGCCGTGCCCGGCCATTGGGAAGGCGATCTGCTGATGGGCAGTCATAACAGCCAGATCGCCACGCTGGTCGAGCGACACACGCGCTACGTCATGCTGGTAAAGGTCGATGGTCGGGATACGAGGACGGTCATCGATGCCTTGATCAAACACGCGCACAAACTGCCTCGCGAACTCTACCGATCATTGACCTGGGATCGCGGCAAGGAGATGGCCGACCACAAGCGCTTTACCCTGGCGACCGATGTCCAGGTCTATTTCTGCGATCCGCAGCACCCGTGGCAACGCGGATCCAACGAGAACACCAACGGCCTACTTCGCCAGTACTTCCCCAAAGGCACCGATGTGTCGGTGTATTCTCAAGCGAAGCTCGATGCCGTGGCTCGGCGCTTGAATGAGCGACCTCGGCAGACGTTGAACTTTGAAACGCCGGCCGAACGATTCCAACAATGTGTTGCAACGACCGGCTGAAGTCGCAACCCATAGCGGACCTCGCAAGGGACTTAGAATCGGCCGGGCTTTTCCCTCGTCACAAGAGCAAAGACATGGACGATAACTGGTTTGAGGCCGAGCGCTTGCATAGGGCTGCGCGTGATGGCGACATCGAAGAGATGGCTAGGCTGGTCGCGTCCGGCTTTGATATGAACCTCTTTGATGACATCAGCTGGACGCCTCTCCATTACGCTGTCGATTGCCAGCATTACAAAGCCGCCCAATGGCTTCTTGATCACGGATCAGCGGTCAACGCGCACGAGTTGGCAAAGGTCGGGGAGACCCCCTTATCTGTTGCTGTTCAGGGGGACTATCCAGAGATAGTCGAGTTACTGATGCGCTATGGAGCAGACCCGGATATCACAGGCTGGATGGGGCACACCGCAAGGGGACGCGCCAACGCACGGAAGGACGAGGACGGGGTCGCCATTTCCCTCATACTGTCCAACTTGGCGGCGGCCAAACGCTAAGGTCCGCTGCCGACCCACAGCGGACCTAAATGCGGCTAAAGGACCTAAGAAGATCGCGACGCAGCATGTTTGTCTGCATCCCAAGCCCCTGTCCTCCCCGTGCAGAGATAGGATCAGCAGGTTCGATGACCACCCCCGGTCACGCTTCACGAGGAATTTCCCCATGATCTTCGCCGTGTTCCTTGATACGTCCACTGATGCGCGAACAGAGCAAATTGAAGAGGCCCCCGACTTGCTCCAGCGCGATGGGCGATGGTTTTCGTTGCGCGGCGGCCCGCGTCAACCGCAGCCGACGGACCGCGTCTGGGATCCGGTGGCTGTTTACGCCCCCGATGAACTGACAGAAGAAGAGTTCCAGGACCTCTTCGAGCGCAACAGGCAGCGCATCCCAGAGCTAAATTTGAAATATTGAGGTCGGTAGTGTTGGTTCATTTGGCGGACTGAATGCGATGCAGGCTATATAGCGGGCCTGGTCCATTTGGATAAGTCTTGTCACGGCGGCCGCCGGACTGATCGTCATTGGCTCGACCAACCCTCTTGGCTGCACGCTGGGGGTTTGCCTTGCCCTTGGCATATCAGGGGCGGGTTTCTTCTGGTGGAAAATTTGCGGGTGCTCTTAGGTCCGCTTGCGACCCGAGGCGAACCATTTGGGAGGCAGGCGTTAGCGCGAAGCAACTTGAGTCATTGATGGGCTTTGGGTCGTCGCTTGCGCGCCACACCAGTTTTCCACCACGCTGGCGCTCAAACAGGTGCCACTGTTCCCAGGAGGTCAGACCGTGGAGTACCACGCTCGCTGCCATTGCCAACGCGTGCGCTTTTCGTTCCGAAGCCCCGAGATCACGGCCGGCATACGCTGTAACTGCTCGCTGTGTGTCCGCAGGGGTGCGGTGCTGTCGGAATCCTACATTCCCGACGGCGATTTCACGCCGCACGCCGATGAGCGCGACCTGGCCGTATACCTCTGGAACGACAAGGTCATGCGCCACTATTTCTGCAAGAACTGCGGCATCGCTACCTACGGTGCCGTTGCTGGCGAGGACGGCAAGGACCGTTACCGCGTCAACCTCGGTTGCGTGGAGGGCCTTGACGCGTTCGCGCTCGACATCACAATCGTCGACGGCAAGGCGCTGCCGCTCGCCAATGCGCCTTGAGTCCCCCGGTGCCGGGTATCGCGAGGTCGATGGCATCGACGGGCGCGGCACGCTCGCGCGACGTTGTGCTGGCAGGGTCAACCAGATGGCTGTCAGCCGATACTATCCTCGGTAGTGTCCGTTTTCGACCCATGGCGGATATGCCTGTAGATGCAGTCAGCGCCCGAGTTGCTGTGGGTCGTGGCCGGGCGACAGAATGGTTTGGAAAGATCAGTGCCTTGGTTGCTGCGCTCAGCGAGTGAAAGCCAGCCGCTTGCCTAGAGGTCGGTATGAGCATTGACGAACAGATCAAACACTATTTCGCCGCTCAGCCCGAGCCAAAGCGCGGTGATATGGAGGAGTTGCACCACATCATTCTGGGCCTCATGCCGAAGTGCCGATTGTGGTTCCTGGATGGCAAGGATGATTCGGGTAAAACCGTTTCCAACCCTAACGTAGGGTATGGCACTCAGACGATCAGATACGCCAACGGAAGTGCCAGGGAGTTCTACCAGATTGGCATCAGCGCAAACACGAGCGGAATTTCCGTCTACATTCTCGGAATCGAAGACAGGAAATACCTGGCGCAGGCGTATGGAAAGGATCTGGGCAAGGCAACGGTCACCGGGTATTGCATCAAGTTCAAGGCGCTGCACCATATAAACGTGGAGACACTCAAGGCGGCCATACGATATGGCGCTGATCTGACGGCCAGCTAGCAGGGTTTCCCGAGGCCGGCTCAGGGCTGCAGAGGACATCGCCACATGGTCAAAGAGTCACGCGGAAACTAGCTGGCCAGGCAGATCGCCATCAATCGCAAAGAAGGCAGCCATCCAATGACGCTCGAATGCATCAATCCCAAGGATCTGCCCACTCCGCAAACCTACACTCAAGTCGTCGTCGCAACGGGTACCCGGCTGGTGTTCGTTGCCGGCCAGGAGCCCGAAGATATTCACGGCAAGCTCGTTGGCCGGGGTGATCTGGCTGCTCAGGCGCGCCAGGTGTTCTCCAACCTTGGTCGAGCCCTTGCAGCCGCCGGGGCTGGTCCCGAGCAAGTGGCTAAGATCACGATTTACGTCGTCAACTACAGTCGTGACGACCACTTGCCGATCATCGAGGCGGCGCGGTTGACGCTGTTCGGGGATCACAAGCCGGTCGATACGCTGGTGGGGGTGGCGGCTCTCTCCCTCGGCTATCTGATTGAGGTTGATGCCATTGCGGTCGTCGATGGTTGAGACATGGCCGTCGGCGTTTCGCCTTCGCGCAGGTGGTACATGCTGGGCTGGGGTCTTTCAGGATCTGGCCTGGACTCAAGGCAGGCCTCGTTGTCGGGAGATATGGTCGTCTGGATCAGGGGGCGTATGAGGCTTGTATGGATGGTTGTGGCAGCTGCCCTGTTGTGCGGGCCGGCGATCGCCGAGATTGAAAAGACTGCGCTTATCTGCCAGTCCAGTGTCTGCTTCTATTGGTGGCCGAAGCTGTCCCAGCCAAAAGGGTGGCATGGTGATCGCGACAGCAGCTACCAGCTCAGGGCGAATGTCCTGGTCCCGGATGGCAGCACGTTCTCAAATGCGGGGACGGTGATCTATGCCGAAGCCCTCTATAAACCGGACCATCCCGAGACGACGTCGTTGGAGGCGCTGATCGCCGGGGACAAGGAACAGTTCCTCGAGCATCGGCCTGATACCCGGGTCGCGAGTTCCGGCGCCCTGGTCACGGGCGACGGGAAGAAGCTTGAGTCGTTTACTTTCTTTCCAGGAAAGGAAGGCGACTGGGAGAAGGTGTCCTATGGCGAGGAAGGGGACTTCTACCTGATCTTTACGGTCAGCTCCCGCACGGAGAAGGCCTACAAGGAAGCCGAGCCTGTCTACAAATCAGTCATCGGAAATTATCGCGAGTCGCCATAAGGGCAAACGCCTGTATCGATGCGAGACGGGCGTGTAGAGCATTCTCCCGGGGACCCTCCGGGTGATGATGGCCTATGTCGCCATCTCGACGGGGCGCATGACCGCAAACCTCAACTGCCAATCAAGGAAGTAGCGCAATGCCAACGATCGAGACCAGCCCGCAGCTGTACGCACGGACGGGTGGCCTGCTTTACCTGCTTATCATCGTGTTCGGGGGCTTCGCCGAGGGGTACGTGATGAACAGCCTGGTGGTGGGCGGCGACGCCGCGACTACGGCTCATAACATCCTTGCTGCGCCAGGACTCTGGAACCTCAGTGTCGCCGGCAATCTGCTGGTGCCGGTGCTTGCCGCGGTGCAGGCGTGGATCTTCTACCTGTTGCTGAGGCCGGTAAACCGGCAGCTCGTCCTGCTGTCCGTGTTCCTGATGCTGGTTTCGCTGTCGGTCGAGTCGGTCAGCAAGCTGTTTCTTCTTGCTGTCATGCCCATCCTGACGGGTGGCCATCACCCGGGCGCATTCGAGCCGCTCCAGGCGCAGGCGCTTGTCCATCTGTCGCTGGTCATGCATGACATCGCTTTCAATATCGCCTTGATATTTTTTGGCCTCGGTTGCCTCGTCGATGGCTACCTGATCATCAAATCGGGTTACCTGCCCAAGCTGATTGGGCTGTTGATGCAGGTCGCCGGCCTCAGCTACCTGGTCGCGTGCTTCGCCGCGCTGCTGGCGCCGGCTCTTGCGGATGTGATCACGCCAGCCATTCTTGTTCCGCCCCTCATCGGTGAGTCATCGTTTTGCCTTTGGCTGCTGATCAAGGGCGTGAATGTCGCGAAGTGGAGGGAGCGCCTGGCCATGCCGGAACCCAAGGAGACCTCGGCTTCCATCTAGGAAAGCGTCAAGGGAAGAGGGGCCGGTGCGGGGTTGGTTGGATGGCCTCAGCGACTCGCCCCTTATCCGGGTCCTGCTTCCGGGGCCGCTTGTTTGGGCAGGGAAGGCATGGTCGGCGCAGTTGATCGGCGGCCGCTGGGCAAGCACATGATCGGAAAGCCCGCCTGATCGATGTCAGGCGGGGCAAACTCCAGGCGACGCTCGACGAACGGGACGTCTTATGCGGTTGCAGCCGACGCTGCCTCATCGATCAGCGCGGCGACTTCGCGCGGTCGCGAGGCCAGGGAGGCGTGGCTCGCATCGAGATGAATGACCTTGCGGGCATTCATTCGGGCGGACATCTTCTTCTGGTTCTCGGGGTGGATCATCCGGTCGTCATTGGAAACCTGGTACCAGGAGGGCTTGTGCCTCCATGCCGGGTCGGTCACCGGGTTGCCGAAGGTGGCGGCCAGGGGCGCCTTTTGCGTGACCGCCATGACCAGGCCTTCGTCGGCGGTCAGGTCCTGGCAAAAGCTTTCATGGAACTTGTCGGGCTTCAGCCAGAGGTAGCCGTCGCTGTCCGGGGCAAGGTTGGGCGCGGCTTCGGGCACTTTCTCCTGCGTGATGCCACCGGGGCTTTCGCCCGCGTCCGGGGCGAAGGCCGCGATGAACACCAGTGCCCGCACATTGGGCTGGTTGCCCGACTCGCTGATTACTGCGCCGCCGTACGAATGGCCCACGAGCACCACGGGCCCCTGGATCTGGGCGAGCATCTTGCGCGTGCGCTCGGCGTCATCGGCGAGCGATGTCAGCGGCATCTCTACTGCATGCAGGTCGTCGTACCCCAGGCGCTTGAGTTCGAGGATGACCTTCGCCCAATGGGCGGCGCCGCCCCAGAATCCGTGTACCAGCACCACGGCAGGTTTATTGCTCATGATCTTCTCCGCGACTTGAAGGTGGAAAGGAGCTCAATTCGCCATGGCCTGGGGCTTTGGCACGCAATAACTGCAGCGTTACTCAGTGGGCGGTCCCGGAACTTCCGTACTGTCTGCCTGCCCGGGTAAACGGGTGGTGATGAATGACGAGCCTCGGCGTCGCTGTTCCGGCGCGGTTGGCGCTGAGCCTGGCAAGCGAGGCAGTCCGTGAGATGGCGCAGGTCCGCTTGATCGCAGGGCTGGCTGCGCGGATGTCGGTTATCGATGCCGCGCCGACCTTTGCGGCGCACCGTCAGGCGGGGACGTAGGTCAGCCTGACCACGTCCTTGCACACCAGGTCGTGGGCGACGAGACTCAGCCGTGGCCTTGCGCCCGCGAAGTAGGGCTTGCCGTGGCCTATCACCACGGGATGCAGATAGAGGCGGTACTCATCGATCAGGCCGAGATCCGTGAGGCTCTGCGCCAGGACTGTTCCGGCCACTTCGATGTCCCCGGCGTGCCCGGCCTTCAGCTCCCTCATGGCCGTTTCGAAGTCATCGGGGAGGAGGGTGGCGTTCGGTCCGACGGACTTCAGCGAGCGCGACGCGACCCATTTCGGTTTGCTGCGCCATGCTGCCGCGTAGTCGTGCTCGTCGTCGCCCCAGTCAGGCAGTTCGTCGTCCCAGTAACGCATGACCTCATACATGCCGCGGCCGTACACCATGCCGGTGATGTCGCGCACCCGCTGCGTGAAGTGACGAAACAGCACCGGATCGGGAGGTCCCATGTTCTGGTGGTCGATATAGCCATCCAGGGACACGTTCAACTCGTAGACAAGCTTCGCCATGGATCGTCCTCCATGCCAGGGTCTTCAGGGTAGCTCGTGCCGGCGCCATGCAGAAGTGAAGCGGGATCCCATGACCTGAAGCCGGAAGTTCGAGTTCGCGAACGCGACGCTACTTGCTCATATGACCACTTTCGTTCTCAAGTGGTCGTCGCGCATGACCACTTATCCGTCACTGGTCATGGTCTCGGGTCGCGGCGCCCGGGGGTATGATTTTCAGGCCATTTTCCACGCGATTGTGGCGGTCAGGGACCTCGGAAGAACTGGACGACCTGGGTGATCTCATCGCGGCACGGCATGAATGCAACAAGTGGTCAGCGTGTCCGCACAGGTCGACTCCCTCGTCGTTGATGGTTGCCTGACGCTTGGCTGGTTCTCACATGGATCGCGTTCGCCTGACATCACGGCTTTCGTACCCGGGAGCAAGACATGAACATGCAGACGGTTCGTTGGTTGCGTTGCAGCTTCGCGGCGCTTCTCTTGGCTGCCCCTCTGACGATGGCGGCACAAACCCAGTCACCGGACGGCTCGCACGACTTTGATTTCGAGATAGGAACCTGGAAGACGCATGTGTCGAAGCTGGTTCACCCGCTGAGCGGTTCCAGCGTCTGGGCGCAGTACGACGGGACTTCCGTCGTGAGCAAGGTCTGGAATGGCCGTGCCAATCTGGTGGAGCTCGAGGCCGACGGGCCGCAAGGTCATCTCGAGCTCGCCTCGTTCCGTCTCTACAACCCCCAGGCGCGCCAGTGGAGCTTGAATGTCGCGAGCAGCCGAGGAGGGTCGTTCGGCACACCGGCCGTTGGCGAGTTCAAGGATGGACGCGCCGAGTTCTACGACCAGGAGACCTTCAACGACCGTACGATCCTGGTCCGCTTCGTGATCTCCAATATCAAGGCCAACTCATGTCACTTCGAGCAGGCCTTTTCAGCGGACGGCGGAAAGACCTGGGAAGTGAACTGGATCGCCGACGATACCCGCGTGGACGTGGCGGCCCATCGCTGAGGAGGCGGTCGAGGCAAGGTCTGTCACTCCTCGCCATGCGGGCCCGACCTGAGCACCCCGGCTTCGCCAGGGTGACTTCTGATAGGGTGCGCGCATGGCCGCTCGAGGTCCGGGCGGACAGGGATGGGCGCGCAGTCACGGAGGGGTGATGAGCTGGGTAGGCACGCTTGAAGGGGCGCTCGTCTGCGTTGCGCTGCTGAGTCTCGTCGTTTCCGTGGTGATCGCCAGAAGCGACAGCCTTACGGCCGGTCAGAAACTGGCCCAGCTTCTGGTTGTCTGGCTCATTCCACCCCTGGGCGGGACGCTTATCGGCATTTTCATGTGGACACAGAGGGGAAGGGCGCCCGCGACCGGCTACCGGCCGATTCCCCATGAGTCCGTGAGCCACATCCGTGATGCGCTCAACAGCCCCACGCCGCCTCCGTGGAACTCGAGCAACGTGCCGTGACGCAGGGTGGCCAAGGGCGAGGTCCGAGGATCACTCGATTCGACCCGGAGCAGGCATGCCCGCGATCAACCTGCAGCAGGTCACACAACCGACAGGGAGTACCTGGATGAAGCGGCGATCGATGTTCGCGATGTGCCTGGCCGTGCTTTTCGTTTCCGTTCTAGCGCCAGCGGTGGCTGCATCCGAGCCTCCGGCCGGGCATGTCACCGGTGTCGGCGGCATTTTCTTCAAGGCGAAGGATCCCAAGACGCTCGCGGCCTGGTACCGCGATGTGCTTGGCATGCCCGTGGAAGCCTGGGGAGGGGCGGCGCTCCGCTATGACGCGCCCAAGCATCCGCCCGCGCTGGCGTGGAATGCGTTTCCCTCAACCACCCACTACTTCGCGCCATCGACCAGTGGCTTGATGATCGACTACGCCGTGGATGACATGGATGCGATGCTTGCCCGGTTGAAGTCCAAGGGCGTCACCATCGTCAAACGTGACGACAGCGACCCGAACGGACGCTTTGCGTGGATCCTGGATCCGGAGGGAAACAAGGTCGAGCTGTGGGAGCCCAAGCGCTAGTTTGCCGAGACCGGCTTTCGGCCAAGTGCGGAGCGATCAAGCCTGGAGCGGGATGACCGGTGGCAGTGAATGACGAACGGCACTGGGGTGCACAGCTTGCGGGCAGGAAGATTCCATCAAACGGACGCGCCCGAAAATTACCTTTCGGCGTTTGCAAGGCCTTATTCACCGGTGCGTCGGAGGGATGATGGACGATCGGCAGTTCATGCGCGTGCGTAGTGCAATGACAGCACTGGTAGCCGTTGCCGAGTGGGTGTTCCTGGCCTGGCAGCACGTTCACGGGGGGGTGCCCAGCCACCACTTCCTTGATCGCGCCGATATGCCCGCCATCTCGAACTGGTGGGGAGGCCTCCTGCTCCCGTGCATGGTGTGGTTCCTGGCCGGGCGCGTGCACCGCCGCGTGGCAGCGCAGAAAGGCAACTCGATGCGCTTCGCGGTGATCGGGTTCCTCGGTGCGTTGTGCTTTGGCGTGCTGCTGTCGGTCTTCTTCACACGGGGCGCGGAGCAGGTCACCGGCGTGATGTTCCAGTCGCTGTTTCTGATGGCGCTGGTCTTGCCCATCTATCGCGCCGAATACCTGATGGGTTTCGTGCTGGGCATGGCCTATACGTTTGGCGGCGTGCTGCCGAGCATCATCGGGTCCGTGGTGGCGCTGGTGGCCATGGTGATCCACCGCTATATCCGGAGCGGGTTGTTGCGCGTCGGCGGGATGATCGTCGGACTCGCGAAGCGGGCCTGACGCGTCAGGCTAAGCGCGGTCCGGATTCGATTCGGGAGGTTCTGCGCGGACGGGACGTCAGATCAACGCGTCCTCGGCCTGCTGCAGTCGATGCGCGGTCTGCTCGGCCGTGTAGCGCATGGCCAGGGCGACATGCACTGCGTTCTTTGGCGTGAGGTCCTGCGTGCAGACCAGGTCGGCCAGTTCGGAAAGGGCTTCGAGGTCCACCCGGGCGCTGTCGAGCGTCTTGCCCATGCTGTGGGTCATCTCCGGGCCGCGCGCCACGATGAAGAAGCCCAGCGATTGGGCCGCGTCGCGTGCGGCCCTGGCCATGGTCATGGCCATGGGCCTCGGGAACGTGCCGTCGTTCACCGCGTCGGTCGCCAGTTCCTTGAGGGCGCGAGCGATGGAGAGCGCCGACGCCACTGGATGCACGCGTTCCTGCATACAGACCTCCGACTTAGCGTAATCGTTGCCAGTTCCGCGTCCTCGCCGGAGCATAGCATCGCAACTTATTGCTGCGCACTACCCTCCGGCTACGCACGTCGACACGCACCAGGTCCCGGTTGAGCGCACCGAACGGTTGTCCTAGCAGGCGAGAGACAGGGCGCCCATCATGCCGCTAGGCGGGGTGATCGCCGGAATCGCTTGCCGCCGGTCCAAAGGTCGGAAGATATCGACCAAAGTTCAATTCGAAGTCGCTGGGGATGCCGTATCCGATGTCCCGGATTTTGGCTCGGCGAGCCTGTGCGCCAGGTGAGGCCAGGGTCTGAAAGAACACGTCCGTGCTCGACTGAAGCTCGATCGCGGTCGGGATTCCTAATCGGTTGAGCTGCGCTTTTGCTGCAGCCAGCGTTTCACGGTCGAACGTGTCCAGTCGACGCACGAGGGCTTCCACGAACCCGTCAAGCTCGCCATCGTCCAATGTGCGATTGACCAGGCCATATCGTTCGGCGACATCCGCATCGAAGTCATCCGCGCTGAGCACGAACTCGAGTGCACGCGATCGGCCGATCAGGCGAGGCAGCCACTCCAGCGCGCCGCCGCCAGGAATCAGCCCAACGCCGACTTCGGGATTGCCGAACAGCGTGTTGTCACGGCTTGCGAAGCGCATGTCGCAAGCCAGCGCAAACTCATTGCCGATGCCGCGCAGGCGGCCACGGATCTTGGCGATGCTCACTACAGGCGAGGACGCGAGGCGAAGCACGAAATCGCGCCATGTCCCGAGTATTTTCGGGCGCTGCGCCGCCTTGGCCACATCGAGATGGGCGATGAAGAAGTCGGGATTCGTCGACTGGAACATGACGACCTTGACCGAGGGGTTCCCTTCGATATCGGTCATCAGGGCCGCCAGCTCGTCGATCGTGGCGGGCGTGAACATGTTGATGGGCGGGTTGTCGAACGTGATCGTCCAGCGACCTGGATGGGTGCGATCGACGATGAACTGGGCAGTATCAGTCATGGCTCGTCTCCCGTGGGAAAGGAGGTGATGAGGAAAGTGGTTGTGGGCTCTACGCGGACGGCCGGCGTCATGAAGCCTGTGGAAGGTAGCTTGGCCTGTCCGCGGTCATGCCCTGCTTGACCTGCCGGGTAATTTCATCGGCGAGTACTTCGTCCATGCCGGATTCGAGCCCGTCGAGCGCGAGCTTGACGATCTCCTCGGCACTGGTCTTGGGGCCCTCGAAGCCACGTGCGAGTTCCGTGTCGACAAAGCCCATGTGCAACGCCATGACCTGCGTGTTCTGCGCGGCCAGTTCGTGACGCAAGGCATTGGTGAGCGACCATGCCGCGGCCTTGCTTGCGGAGTAAGCGGCCAGATGTCCCCGATTGGTCCAGGAGGCAATCGACAGCACGTTCAGCAGCGCGCCTCCGCCATTGGCCGCGAGCACGGGTGCAAAGGCCTTGCTCATGCGGAGCATGGCGAAGAAGTTAGTTTCGAACGTGCGTCGCGTGACCTCTTCGCTGTCCGGGGCAAGAAAGCCACCCGGCTGGGCGATGCCGGCGTTGTTGATCACGATGGTTGCATCGGAGGCCCGTACGGCCGCGGCTGCCACGTCGTCCGGGCTGGTGACGTCGAGTCGCAGCGGTTCAACGCCCGCTTGCGTGATCGTGGCGGGGTCGCGGGCGCCTGCGTACACCTTGCGGGCGCCGCGGGCGAGCAATTCGCGTGTGAATGCCAGTCCGAGCCCGCGATTGGCTCCGGTGACCAGGACGATGGCGTTCTTAATGTTCATGGGTAACTCCAGGGAAGGGTGGTTCACTTGATTCGGAAGGGATCCTTCCCGCTGTGCAACAAAACAAGCCAGGTCAACGAGGCTGCTGGCTTAGCCTTGCCGGCATGGGGTGAGGCCCGGCTTTCTGGAACACGCCCAGGAAGCGAGATGTGTCCACGCCCATCGGTAGGCGTCCAGCCAGGCGTCAAGCTCGGGAAGCAAGGTGCCCGCGATGGCCAGTGCGGCAGCGTGCAGATAGGGCGGTGCCTTCATGGGGATGGCCTCAACCGTTGGCGGGATATTCGTCATCTGCCGCCAAGACCTGGTCCAGGCGAATCGTCTCCCCCGATCCCGTCGAAAGGTATTCGGCACCGCGGCGCGCGTAGACGTCCAGAATGGTCGCGACGCGTTGCTGCACGACGCCCGCCGTGTCGGTGAACGTGATTCTTACGGCCTTGCGAGTTGTCGCGATGGCCTCCAGGCGATCGTGGAACTCGCATTGGACGGGGAAGTACGTGGGGAGTTGGGTGCTCATGGCCTGGCTTCGTTGGAGGGGTGGTTCATTCGATGGAAGGTGGCCGGCCGATGTTGCGTCGATGGCCATTCATTGCGCGCCCTTGGCGGCTTTGTCGACATGGCGGCCTTATCCATGTGTCACGATGAGTACGAGCCCGAGGATGATCGCCGCGATCACCATGCCGAAGATGCGTTGGATACCAAACGAAGATCTGGATGACATGTGGGTTGTCCGGGAATGGCTGCAGATGCCGCCGGCTCGACGAAGCAGGCGCTGGTCGAGTCGGCGGCGCGGGGCGTCAGGCGGTAATCACTTCCACGGAGAGTTCGATGTTGCCGTCGACTGCCTTGGAGTACGGGCAGATCTGGTGCGCCGAATGCACGATGGCTTCGGCAACGTTCTGGGCCAGGCCCGGCAGGCGGACGGTAAACTTGGCGCCCAGGAACCAGCCCGGGCCGGTCTGGCCGACATCCACCTGGATATCCACGGCAGCATCGGCGGGGAGGGTGACCTTCTTCAGCGAAGCGGCAAGGACGAGAGCCGTGATGTAGCAGGACGACCAGGCACCGGCAAACAGCTGTTCGGCAGTCGGGTGGGGGTCCGCAGCGATGAACTCATAGTTCTTGCCGCCCGGTGCCGACAACTTGATGTCGACGATGCCGTATTCGCCACGAGGGGCGCTGGGGTCGTTGTTGATGACGGTGTGGGTCTTGCCCGTGAAGATGACTTTCTCGATCTTGGTCATGGCGTGTGCCTCGGTGTGAAGTTTCTGTGAATTAAGCTCGCGTGCGATTACATCGTATGCGATATATATGGGGCGACCAGAGCGACTGGGAAGAGCTGGAGCCCCGTTTGGATTCGATCCCCGGTTGTGCCTGGGACCTCCATCGGACACGATTGAATCGTATGCGATGGAATAATCTTGTCACCGCGTCGCGTGGGCGTCAATCGGATTTTTGTATCGAAATGTAGCTACAGAGTCGGGCGCATATTCCTGCGACTCCCATGCGTGCCCCGTCGCCACGGAGGGGGCTCTGCGAATTGGCGGTAGCGATTAGATCGTATGCGATGTATATTCAGCGCTGTCGGGCGGCAGCCCGTTGCGCGCAGGAACCAGGCATGAGATCGAAGACGGGTGGCAAATCTTCAAGCGTGAAGCTGGCCGATTTTCTGTGCTTCGCGGTCTATTCCACGAATCTGGCGTTCGGCAAGGTCTATCGGCCGATACTCGAGGAACTCGGGCTCACCTACACGCAATACGTGACGATCGTTGCACTGTGGGAGGCGGATGACCAAACGGTGAGCAGCCTCGGGGAGAAGCTCTTTCTCGAATCCAACACTCTGACGCCTATCCTCAAGAAGCTGGAGGGTATGGGGTATGTCGAGCGTGCGCGCGATACAGCGGACGAACGACAGGTGCGGGTCAGGCTGACAAAGAGCGGGCGACTCCTTCGCGAGCGCGCGCTGAGCGTGAACCTTGATGATGCGTGCGCGCTGTCTCCTGGGGACTTCTCGCGGTTGCAGAAAGAGATCGTCACGCTTCGGGACAATCTACTCCGATCCACGCACGATGATTGAGGCCGGCTGCCTGCCGGCAATCAACGGCGCCTGGGTCCCCGCTTTGTTTCGTTGGCATTCTCAGTAGGTCTGCGACCGTTGTCGCCTTGCGAAGAGCGATATTTCGTCACCGTGATAGCCGCTCTTGAGGCATCGATCCGTCTTGCCCTGGCTGGAACGCGCAGGTACGCGTGGAGCGCGTGGCGAAGGTAGGCCTCCGGAAAATAGGGTAGAGAGCGGACCCGGAAGGGTCTAAGTTCTCCTGGTGCCCGACGGATGGAGTGCCCGACCCTCGCCGTCGGTGACAGGCGCTTCCAAATCCTGGAGACGAGCCATGTCCGAGACCGTCTATCCCACCGATCGCACGGCCTACCTTCTGGTCGACCCCTATAACGACTTCCTGTCGGACGGCGGTAAGGTTTACCCATTCATCAAGCCGATTGCCGATGAGGTCGGGTTGCTCGCCAACCTGCGCAGGCTCGATCGCGCCGTGCGAGAACACGGAATGCCAGTGTTCTTCGTGCCGCACCGACGCTGGGAGCCTGGTGACTATGAAGGCTGGAACCATCCCAGTCCGAACCAGGTGAAAGTGTTCAAGGGACACCACTTTGCTCGTGGGGAGTGGGGTGGCGAATGGCATCCGGATTTCGTGCCGAGGGAGGGTGACACCGTCGTGCATGAGCACTGGGGCTCCAGCGGCTTTGCCAATACCGACCTCGATTTCCGCCTGAAGCAGAAGGGCATCACCCACTTGATCATCGCAGGCCTGTTGGCAAATACATGCATCGAGTGCACGGCACGTTATGCCAGCGAGATGGGCTATCACGTGACTTTGGTGCGTGATGCCACGGCGGCGTTCAAGCCGGAGATGATGCACGCGGCGCACGAGCTCAACGGTCCGACGTTCGCCCATGCGATCGTGACTACCGAAGAGCTCGTTGCGAGCCTGGGTCGCTAGGCGAGCTCTCCGGGTGTCGGGCGGTTCAAGGCGAAACGCGCGATGTCGCCTTGCCGTCGAGCACCGTGGACATGGAACTCCGACATCAACCGGGGATGCCGGGATGCCGACGGACCCCGGTCGCTGCGGACGCGGTTACTTCTTCGCCGTCCTGGTGGCTTCCTCTTCGGCCTCGGCCTTCATCAGCGCGGCGTAGCCCTTGGCTTCATCGGCCTGGCTGGTGATGTGGATGGTCACCTCGTCGCTGACCTGCGGCACGTACTTGCCCATGCCGAAGTCGGAACGCTTGAGCGTGGCCGTGGCTTCGAAACCGACCGCCGGCAGGTGCAGGCGCGGATTGGTGCCGACCTTGTTGATGGTTACGTCAAGGGTGACGGGTTTTGTCACGCCGCGCAGGCTGAGGTTGCCTGTCACCTTGAGCTGGTTGGCCATGCCCGTCGTCTCCACGCGGGTGCTGGTGAAAGTGGCCGCCGGGTACCGGGCGAGATCGAAGAAGGTGGGCGAACGCAGGTCTTCGTCGAGGTCGGGCACACCGCTGGTGAGGTGCGACAACGGGATGGTCACCATCACGGTCGACCGGGCCGGCGCGGCCGGGTCGAACTCCAGGGTGCCCTCGATCTGGTTGAACTGCGCGGTGGGGTTGGAGAAGTCCAGGTGGCCCCAACGGATCGTGCCCATCGAGTGTTTGGATTCCAGCGTATAGGTGGTGGCGCCCAGCGAGCAGGATGCGAGCGCAAGCGCGACGGCGAGGGTGTAGCGACGGATCATGGACAGCACTCCTGGTGGTCATGCCGGCATCGGGCCGGACGTGGTCGGGGAGCACGGCGAAGCGTGCGGAGGCACTGTGGCCACCGCTGCGGCGGAAGTCCTGAAAGCGGCCCTGAAAAGGCCTGAAAAGTTCTGAAAGCACGCCACGCCGGGGCCGGTTGTCGCTCCCTGGCATAGGTGCGAAGATCCGCGGGCCGTGCACGGAGGACAATCGAACATGGCTTACGTGCCGTCCCAGGGCGGGCAACCGGTGAACGCACTGCTGCGTATCGGCGAATGGACGGTCGACCCCGGCAGCGACCAGATTTCGCGGGACGGTACCACCGTCCGCGTCGAAACCCGTGCGATGCGCTTGCTGCTCGGTCTCGCCCGGCGTCCGGGCGAAGTGGTCAGCATTGACGAGCTGCTGGGCGAGGCCTGGCCCGACGTCATCGTCACGCCCGATTCGGTCTACCAGGCCGTGACCTCGCTGCGCCGCCAGCTGGGCGACGATCCGAAGCAACCCGCTTACATCGCGACCGTGCCCAGGCAGGGTTACCGGCTCATTGCCCGCGTCGACGCGTTGGACGCCGCCACTGCGTCGAACGCCGCGTTGCCTGTCGCGCGCGACGACGCCCCAGTGCCGTACGGCGCAGGGGTGCCCGGACGGGCCGGCTCGGTAATGCGCCGTGTGCTGTGGCTTGTCGTTGTCCTGCTGGTTTGCCTCGCCGGTGTTTACCTGTTCACGCGCGATCGTGCGCCGGCACAGGGGCAGTCCGCCGTGTTGCCGGCCGCCAGTGACAAGTCGATCGCGGTGCTGGCCTTCCTCGACCTCACCGACACGATGAACGAGGAACCGTTTGCGGATGGCATGACCGAAGAGCTGATCAACAGGCTCAGCAAGGCGCCCGGCATGAAGGTCGCCGCACCGAGATCGTCGTTCTACTACAAGGACAAGCAGGTGCCGCTGGCCGAGATCGCGCGCGCCTTGGGCGTGGCCTACATCCTCGATGGCAGCGTGCGCTCGTCGGGCAAGACCATGCGCGTCGCCGCGAGGCTGGTGCGCGCGCAGGACGGTTTCGTGATCTGGTCGTCGACCTACGATCGTCCGCTGGACGACAAGCTCAAGGTGCAGGACGAGATCGCCAGCGAAGTGGCGGGCGCGCTGGGATCGGCCATCAAATAGCGCTGGAAAATCGTTCTCGTCGGATTCGAAGTCTTGCTGTGCCCGTCTTCCTTCTGCGCGCATGGCAGGCGCCTGGGCGTGGCCTGGTGCGTTGCACGCCGCACCCGTGGGGCGCTTTGTCGCAACGGGCTGGTTGCGGCCATTGGTCGTACCCATGTTCTTGCATGACCGGCGTTTTGATGCCCGGTTGGCAATCGGCGCGTGACCGGCCCTTGTGCAATGAGTAGTTCCTTATGACTGAATCCATGCCTTCAAGCGTGACCATCTCGCGTGAACTGTTCGACTCCGTGATATCGGCCCTGACCAACCTCCGTTTCATCGGCGAATCGCTCGCCCATCTGCACGGCAAGGACGCGGAAGTGTTGCCGCACACGCAACACGCGTCCGCCGTGATCCTGGCCTTGTTCAAGGCGGCGTTTTGACGACGCCGGGCGCCGCTGGCATCGCCCGGGCCCGTGCAGCGGCCGGCCTTTCCCAGGCCGAGGCTGCCGCGACGGTCCATGTGGACCTGCGCACGTGGCAGCGATGGGAGGCCGGCGACCGCGCGATGCACGCGGCATTCTTCGAACTGTTCCTGCTGAAGACCAGGCAGAAGACGCTGAGGGAGGCGCGGGCACCTGGTGGCGGGAGATGAGTCGGCCGAGGTCGCTCCGTCGGGAGTGACCCGTTCGATGAAGTGTCCTTGTCCCATGCCGGGCGCCGCTTTTTTCCCTACTCGAAGGTATGGTTGGCCTCGTCCATTGACTCCATGGGCGCCGTGTCGTAGTTGTGGCGCTGACCCACAGGAGCCATCGCTTGGCCGTCGCCTTACTCATCGTGCTGCTCGCGGCCCATCTGGCGCTGGCGTACGGGTGTGGTCACGCCGAGGCGGTGCCGCCGCAGTTAGCCATGTTGCTGGTGCAGGCGATGGCGGTGTGGGCGGTGCTTACCCGCTACCGGCGCAGCCCGGCCCTGATCCGCCTGCCATGGCTGCTGCTGGCGCTGGCCGTGCTGATGCAGATGGCGTGGGACAGCACCAACCTGCTGGCGACGGTGCTGGGTGACAAGGGCGGTTACCTGGCCGCGCTCGCGACGGTGCTGTCGGGCCTGTACGTGGTCCCGTGCATGTTCATGTCGACGCGCTCGTTCACGCTGCACGAGCCGCGCACCGTGGTGGTGCTGGACCTGGTGCTGCTGTGCCTGGTGGCGGTGCTGGTGTACCTGTTCTTCACCACGTTGCTGAGCGGGGCGCTCGCCTCCGATCCGGCCAGTATCTACGTGGTGGTCGCCATGGCCGATGCCATCGACTTCTCGCTGGCCGCCATGGCGATCGTGCGCCTGCTGGGCGCGCGCAGCTTCCGCTGGCGCTACTTCTACTACACCGCCGGCGCCTACCTGCTGGTCAATGCGACGGTGGCCTGCATCTACAACCGCATCGAAATGCACGGCCTGCCCTGGTGGGCGGGCTCCCTGATCGATGTGCCGCATGCCTTGCTGGTGCTGGTGGCCTTGCGCCAGCCGCCGCGGTGGTTGCGTTCCTATCATCCATCGCTGGGCGTCTCGCAGACCATTGCCTCGTTCGCGCCCATCCTGCTGTCGACGATGGTGGTCATGCTGTGCATCAGCACATCACGGATCAACTTCGTGCCCAGCCTGGTGGTCGGGGCGTTGGCGGTAATGTTCTACGGACTGCGCGTGGCCTTCATCCAGAGTCGGCAGATCGACCACCAGCGCGCCATCGACCAGAGCACCTGGCGGCTGGAGCAGCAAGTGGGACGCGACCCGCTCACGGGCATCGCCAACCGCGCCACGCTGGACACGCGCCTGCGCGAAGCGCTGGAGGAGGGGCGCAGGACCGGGTCATTCTGCTCGCTGCTGATGATCGATATCGATTACTTCAAGCAGTACAACGACAGCCTCGGCCACATCGCGGGCGACGCCTGCCTGGTGCAGGTGGCCGGCGCGCTGAGCCGCAGCCGGGTGCGTGCGCACGACCTGGTGGCGCGCTATGGCGGCGAGGAGTTTGCCATCGTGCTGATCGATACCAGCGCGGAGATGGCCCAGGAAGTCGCGCACCGCCTGATCACAGCGATCGAGCACCTGCAGATTGCCCATCCCGCCTGTCCGCTGGGGCGGCTTTCGATCAGCATCGGGCTCGCCGCACAGACCGAGCGTACGCCGCTCGATCCGGTATCCATGCTGGCGGAAGCCGATCACGCGCTGTATCGCGCCAAGCGCAATGGCCGCAACCGCTTCGAGGCGGCGGCCGGCGACGAAGATCCCTCGGCATCCCTGGTCGGGGTCGGCAACGCCTAGGGCAGGGATGCACGGCGCGCCCGTCGGGCATCGCGACTCAATCCGGCGGAACCTCGAAGATCGCTTGAGCGTCAGCTTGTCGCTGGCGGCGTTCAGGCCGTGCCCGATGCCGAAGTGGAAGGGACGGGTGTGACCGGGGTGGTCGCCTGGCAGGACGTGGCCCCCGGGCGCCGCATCCGTCGCAAGCGCTGAGACCTGAGTGCTGCACGCTGGGGGTGTCGACACGAAGGACGGACAGTCCGCGCCGGTTCGCCGGCGCCCGCTTCGAAGGAAGTGAACCGGACCCCGCTCCACGGTTAAGCTTGCCGCCCCCTCATCCACCCCTCTTTCGAATCATCCGATGACTCTCCGTAGCACCCTGCTGTTCGTCGCGCTCGCCTGTGGCCTGGCATCTCCCGCCGCGTGGGCCGGCAAATCACTCACGCATGCCGTGCACGTCGGGCCGTACCGCGTCGAGCGCGACGTGAAGCCCGGCCGCAACAAGGTAGTCGGCACGCTCTCCAACACCGGCCGCGTGCGCGTGCACACCGCCAGGGTCAGCTTCCGCCTGTACGATGCCAAGGGGCGCCCGATCGGCCGCGCCACCGACCAGGTGCATGACCTCAAGCCGGGCCAGACCTGGAAGTTCCACGCCTTGGCGCGCGGCAACGTCAGCCGTGCACGGCTGCTCAAGGTCGAGGCGCAATAGCGCCCGTTGGTTCACATGGATGCGGGAAGGCAGGCATTGGATGGCGCATAAAGGATGGATGTTGATTGCCGCGATGATGGCGTGGTCTTCCGTGGCTTGCGATGCGGCGGCGGATCCTGCCTCCGGACCATGTCCAATCACGCGCGCCCACTATCACCTGTCGTCCCGGGCCGCATTCGGGCTGACGTTCATCCACATCGGCAAGCAGGAGGGCTGGCTCTCGGACCTCGCCCTCAAGCTCACGCCGGGTGACGGACATGCCTACTGGTTTTTGTTCGATGCTGGTTCGGCGCGATATATCAACGTGATATCCACCCTGGATGTCACCGCCGATGGATGGCGCCCGCCGGCGGGTGCCGGCGGTGACCGTCCTCTGGGCGAGATGCATTACTTTGCCTGGTCGGGCAACTATCGTTTTGACGAGCGGGTTCCCACCGTGGGGACACCCGCGCCGGAACGGATCTTTCTCCCGGACCTGGCTGACGCCATGTGGTACAGCGCGTCCCCTCGGCAGGGCGTGTCGCAAGGTGTGTTTGTGCTGGATGGCTGTCGGTAAGTCCGACTGAGCGCTGACGGGGTGAATGTATGCATGCGAGGCGAATCAGCCATCAGGGCCTACGGTGACAGATCCTGGTCTTGTCTCAACCCAGCGAAACACCCGTCAGCTGTTCGCTCAATGCCCACAGCCTTCGGGCCGCGATGCGGTCGGTGGCCCAGCGGCGGACGCCTGACGAGAGGGTGCCCGAACCGGCGGCCGCGACATCGTCGTCCGGCATGAGGACAGCCACGTCGCAGTCTTCGCAATAGACACCACCCGCATCGTTGAGCAGCGGGCTCGTCGCTGCCCAGATCGAAGTGGCCGCACCTTGTTCGACATTCTTCATGCCGCGGCTGAGGTCGGCGATGGGGCGTCCCTGTTCGTCGATGCCGCCCATGCGCTGCAGTTCCTCGCGACTCATGTGCCGAGCCAGGTCGGTGATGATGCGGCCGGGGTGGACGGAATAGGCATGCACGTCATGCGCCTTGCCCAGCTCGTCCAGCGCCAGGGCGAACAGGGCATTGGCCGTCTTGGACTGGCCGTAGGCCACCCAGCGATCGTATTCGCGGCGCTCGAAATTCCAGTCGTCGAAGTCGACGGCGGCGTAGCGATGACCCAGCGAGGACAGCGAAACGACGCGGGCACCGTGCGCGCGCCTGAGCGCCGGCCAGAGGCGGGCGGTGAGCTGGTAGTGGCCCAGATGATTGGTCGCGAACTGCATCTCGTAACCGCGTGCATCGCGCGTGAGCGGGCAGGCCATGATGCCCGCGCTGTTGATCAGCAGGTGCAGGGGCTCGTCCGAGGCAATGAAGTCACTCGCAAAGGCGTCGACGGAGGCCGGATCGGCAAGGTCCATGGCGGCGAGTTCGGCGCCCATGCCCTCCAGATTGGCCGCGGCCTTGGTCATGTCGCGCGCGGGGACGATGACACGGGCGCCGGCATCGAGCAGCGCGCGGGTCGTTTCCGTTCCGATGCCGGAGTAGCCGCCTGTCACGATGGCGGTCTTGCCGGACAGATCGAGGCCGGCGATGACGTCATGGGCGGTTGAAGCGGCGCCGAAGCCGGAGTGAAGCGGGGACTGGAGCTGGGGCATGGAAGCTTTCCTGGGGAGAGGGCCAGACGATCTTAGGCAACCATGCCTGGACGATGAATGCTTGAAAGTACGTATGACATGCCCAATCGTTCAAGAATGATCGATGATCCGCTGTCCGACGTGCTCCGACTGGCCGAAGTGCATTCGGTGGTGGCGGGCGGGTTCTATGCCTCGGGTACCTGGGGCATCCATTTTCCGCCGCCCGACAAGGTCAAGTTCTTTGGCGTGGCACGCGGGGAGGGATGGATACGCTTCGATGACGGTGCGCCGCCCGTGCGGCTGGGTAGTGGTGACGTCATTCTCCTGGCGGCCGCGCGCGGCTTCACGTTGGCCAGCGCGCCGGACGTGCCCGGCGTCGAGGCGCGCAGCCTGTTCGCCGGCCGTACCGACGCCTTCGCTGCCGTGGGTGGCGCCTCCAGTTCGGACCATGAGGTCATGCAGGTCGGCGGACACTTCAGTCCGAACACGTCGTACAGCCCCTTGTTGATGGATGTGCTGCCGCCCTTCATCCACGTGCATGGCGAGTCAACCGAGGCGCGCGCCTTGCATTGGATCCTCCAGCATCTCGTCCAGGAGCGCGCAGGGCTGCCGGGAGCCGCCCTGGCGACATCGCAACTGGGGCTGCTGCTGTTCGTGCAGGCATTGCGAGCGCACCTGGCCAGCGGCGCCGTGCTCAAGGCCAGCTGGTTGCGGGCGGCCACCGACGCGCGTGTGGCGCCCGTGCTGCGCCTGATGCATGGCGAGCCTTCGCGTGCGTGGCGGCTGGAGGAACTGGCCCGATCCGCCGCCATGTCGCGAACGGGGTTTGCCACGCACTTCAAGGCCGTCGCCGGAGAGGCGCCGCTCGCTTACCTGTCCCGATGGCGCATGCATCTCGCGCAGCGAGCCCTGCGACGCGGCGAGGCGACGGTGGGCGAGCTGGCGCGAAGCCTGGGATACGCGTCCGAAAGCGCCTTCAGTCATGCGTTCAAGCGCCTCGTGGGCGAATCGCCGAAGCACTATGGGGCGCGCTACCGGGAGGCAACGTTGCCTGGCGACCTGCGTCTGCCCATGCGGGAGGGCGAGCCGCAACGCGAGTGAAGGGCCGGCTGTCGAGTGGACGGGCCCGCTTGGCGACGCATGGTCCCCGCCCGTTCGCGACGGGTGGAGCGCCTCGTCGCGCGACACCCGTCATTCGCGCAATTGATGGCTGTCCGCGGCCGTGAGGTCGAGTTCGTAAATACGCTTCAGGTCGCTGATCTTTTTCAGCGTAGCGGCAGAGAAGGGCGGCTTGTTCTCCAGCGCGTGCAGTGCAATGCCCTCGAGCAGGTCGCCCAGCGTCAGGTCCAGCGATTCAGCGAGGCCTTTCAGTACTTTGAGCAGGCGCTTTTCCAGGCGCACGCCCGTCTGGATGCGTTCCACCTGGCGGGTGGTCGAAGGGGCGGCGACTTTCTTTGCAGCAGGCATGGCATCGTCCTGGAAGGGTGGTGCGCGCGTATCGACTTGCGCGGCGATATCTTGGTTGGTACCTTGGTACCAATATACCAACAAGAGACCTGTGCCGCCATGCTGCGATTTCCTTCCGGAATGACCCACCTCGCATGGGTAGTGGGCGCGCTGGGGTTGGCGTGGGCGGGCACGTGTGGCGCCATGGCTTCCGAACCGCATTCCAATACGCGTCGCTTCCACCTGGACGCACCGTGCGCCCGCGTCTTCCCGCTGTTCACCGCCTTGGGCGAAAAGCAGTGGGCGGAAGGGTGGGATCCGAAACTGCTGAGTGGTAGCGAGCACCGGGGCAGCGCGTTCCTGACGCGCCACCCGAATGGGCGGGTCACCACGTGGATCGTCACGGAATACGACCCCGCGGCGGGTCGCGTCAGCTATGCGCGACTGGCCGAGGGCTCCAACATCGGACTGGTCGACGTGCGCTGCACGAAGGAAGGTAGCGGCAGCGCGATCGACGTGACCTATACGCTGACCGGCCTGAACCCCGAAGGCGATGCCTTCGCCAAGACTTTCACGACGGACGCGCATTACACCGCGATGATCGACGAGTGGCAGCAGGCGCTGGTGAAGGCGCTGGCGGCCAGGCCCTGACGTTCTCCCGCAGCGGGGGCTCGTTGGGCTCGGGGTGCCGTGGTTGTTTGCGGGGCGCTTGGTTGCCGATCGCGCCGATACGGAAGGCGGGCAGGCCGCCACGGGTGGGCGGCCTGCCGGCATCGATGCTCAGTTGCCCTGCTTGACCGAGCGGGAAGTGACGAAGGTGTAGCCCATGCCCTGCAGGCCCTCGACGATCTGCTTCAGGTAGCTGATGTCGAGGAACGGGTGGAAGAAGAAGCTCTGCACGCCGTCCTGGACGACAGTGTTGCAGTTGGCGCTGTACAGGATGTCGGCGGGGAAGCGCGCCGGGTTGTGGTTGAACGGAACCAGTTCCACGTTGCCCAGTTCCTCGGGGATCACGATCGTGCCGAAGATGTCGCGCACCACATAGGTGTAGTACTGGCCGTAGATCCTCGTGTAATCGGGCGTGCCTGCACCGCATGCACCCATGGGGCACCAGCCACTCGCGAACAGGCCGCGGTCATAACGTGCGTTGAACTGGGAGTCGAACGCCTGGTAGTCGAGCGCGGAGCCCGCATAGTGCGGCGGAACGAAGAAGTTGGGCCAGTTGAAGCCGGCCAGGTCGAACTCGTTGAAGCCGTTCTGGATGCGGCCCAGCGCCCAGTTGATGGAATCCTCCGCCACCGGCGTGTCGTAAATGACGTAGTTGTCCGCACTGATGTGTGAGCGGTAGAACTCGAAGTCGTCGCCTGTGACGCCGCTATACGGATTGGCAATGTTCGAGTACTGGTGCGTATAGCCGTGCATCACGATCAGTCCGCCCTTGGACACCATGTATTTCAGGGCGCTGATCACGGCGGGCGTCTGGCTCAGGCGTTTGGTGACCGGCACGCCATTGTTGTAGTAGCCGTTCGGGTCGACGTAGACCGGGATGACCGCGATGCTGAAGGGCACCTGCTTGCTGTACAGGTAGTCGGCGATCGCGCGCAGCGAGGTGGGGTCGGCCATGGGGTCGACATCCTCGATGCGCACGAGGGCGTGCTTGCGGGCCAGCATTGTCGGGTTGGAGACCTTGCCGATCAGGTCAACCGCGGCGAGATAGCGATCGTTGGGGCCGATATAACTGAAGGGGATCTCGCCGATGTAGGTGATGTTGCCGCCCTTGGTTGCCCAGTTGACGATGCCGCCGGTGTCATTGGTGGCGAAGGCGAGCACTTGTGCCTTGGTGGGATCGTTGATCACCGTCTGCAGCAGGCCGGAAGGCACCGAGTTCGGATCGCGCTGCAGCGCCACGCCCTTGTAGGTCACCTTCAGCGTGTTGCTGAAGTCGAAGTACATCGGCGTGAAACCGTACTTGCCGGCAAAGTTGGTTGAGCGCGCGGAAAGCTGCCAGATATTGTCGTTGATCCACAGCACCGGCTTGGTGGTGGCCAGCACGTCGTCCAGCATTTCCACCGGGATGGGCTCGTTGTAGGTCGAGCCGACATAGATCATGCCGGTGAAGTAGCTGAGGTCGCCTGGCGAGTAATCCACCGCCCGCTCCAGCGTGTACTGGCTGCCGTGGCTCGCCAGGTTGGCGGCCATCACCGCATAAGCCTCGCCCAGCCAGCCGTAGGGCCCGGTGCTGTCGTAGACCACGAGCGTGCTCTGGTTCGGGTTCGATCCCGGTGCACCGGTGTAACCGTTCGAGGGCGTGGGTGGTACGTAGGTCAGGCTGGCGGCGTGGATGCGCGTGGCGTGGACCACGTTCAACTTGGTGGGTAAGGCGCCGCCGGGTGGCGCAGGTGGCGTGGGCAGCTGGCGCTGGTCACCATGGCCGTGGCCCGTGGTCGACGCCGCTTGCACGACGCCACCGACGGATAGCATTCCGATTGCCACGGCGAACACCAGCACGGTGCGGAAAAAGCAGGACTTGAGCCCGGGCGGCCCAATCAAGATGGATCTGTTCATGGGGATGCCTCGCACGCATGGATGGAATCGAAGCGCGCCAGTCGTTGTGCGGCTGACGAGCGCCGTGCCGGAGTGCGATCTACATCCCGAATAGGCAGGCCCTGTTCCCGCAAGGGGAAGCCTCGCCTCCAGTCCGGAAGCCTACGCTCAATGCGGCCGCCTGCTTCTCCGCCACACGAAGTATGGCTTTCAGTGGGGCGTAAGCCGCGATGGAGCGCCGCCATGCGTGAGGCCTTCGCGTGGCTTGCGATGGACGCCATGCGGACGCCCATTCCAGCCGTGCGCCCGGGCGGCGTGCCTGCGGGCAAGGTCCGTGCAGGGAGGCCCGTCATCCGGTCGCGCTGCGCCGGCGGGCCCGGGAAAAAGGCTCAACGGAGCGGGCGCCATAGTGCACGCGGCTGGACTGTTTCCGTGAAGGGCGGGCCCATGTACACGAAGATCCTCCATGCCGGCCGGGGCGACATGGATTTCAATGCGCTCATGCGCAACACCGCGTACCTGGACAAGGCGGCGGATGTGCGACTGGATGGTTCGAGCTGCAGGCACGCAAGCTGGTGGCACCGCCGCCGGCGTTGATCGCGGCGATGGATGCGCTGGAGCGGACGGACGACTTCGTGGAACTCCCCTCCAGTGTGAAGGCCGAGTCCTGACCGATTCGCCGGCGCGGCGAAGGGGCGCGCGTCGAACGAGGGGTGGCGAGGCGCGGCGTCGATTCTCCCGGGATCGCGTGGGGCGGATGCATTCTCGATCCGTGAGACGCGGCGCTCCTAGCGTGCGCCCATGACCACGCGCGCCGCCCTCCAGAAAGCCCTCAACCGTATCGAGGCCTATCTCCCGCACCTGCTGGAGCAGTTCCCGGAGCCCGGGGAATTCTGGCCGGCCTTTGCCGGGGAGGCCGAGATGCTCATCGAAGAGGCCGGTCCGGAGCACGACTGGGTCGCCGACAGGCTCGAGAGTATGCTGGCCTTCCACGGGGCGCCCGCCCCCTAGGACACGTGCCGTGTGCTACTCCGCGCAGGTATACGCCGACTTTCGCAAGTACGAACGCTACGGCGGCAAGCTCGACATCAAGTCGTTCGTGCAGGTCTTCTGGGAGCGCAAGAAAAACGGCGACCTCATGAAGGTCATGCCCAAGGCCATGGCCGATGCCTTCATGCTGCCGCGGAACGAGGGAGAGCAGGAGGTCAAGGATGCGGTGCTCGAGGCCTACCGCAGCGTCTCCCTGGTGCTCGAACAGGAACTGGCCACGCAGACCGAGCGCCTGGTGAAGGCCGAGGCCGTGCTGGCGTCCGCGAAGCCGACCAAGAAGGCGGCGAACGACCAGCGCATCGCCGGCGACAAGATCAAGGCGACGCGGGCGAAGATGGACGAACTGGCCACGCTGGCCAAGGGCGAGGGCTATGGCCGCATCTGGCCTGGCCATTACGCGCCCGTGCTGATCCGCGACCCGGCAACCGGCGAACGCCTGATCGTTCCCATGCGCTATCGCGCGCGTCCGATCGGATGGACCGAGGCGGACGAGAAGGCCAGGCCGGGGTGCTACAACGCGCGCGAGGACAGCCTGCGAAAGGTGTGGAAGGGCTTGTTCGGCTACCAGCATGGCATCGTGGTCGCGAGCCGTTTCTACGAGAGCGTCAGCCTGCACGACCACCAGCACCGGCCGCTGGCGCCCGGCGAGCGGGAGCAGACGGTGGAGCTGACGTTCACCGCTGAGCCGCCGCAGGACATGGTCCTCGCATGCCTGTGGCGGTACGTGGAAGCGGAGGGTGATCGCCCCGGCTTCTACGGCTTTGCCGCCATCACGCGCGACCCGCCGCCCGAGGTGCAGCAGGCGGGCCACGACCGCTGCATCATTGCCCTGAAACCCGAGAACATCGACGCCTGGCTGGAGCCCGATCCGGCCAACCTGTCGTCGTCCTGCGCGATCCTCGATGACCCCCTGGATGCGACTTACCGGCATGAGCTGGCGAAGAAACCGGGTGACGAGGAGTAGGGTGCGCCGGCATCGCACGCCCGAACGGCGCCGTGTCCTTGCATGATTGCTTCGCGGATCGAGCGCGGCGCCGGCGCCGAAGGCCGGTGCCCGGGACTCGCCGTGCAGCCCGATGCTTCAGGACTGCAGCGATCCCGGGCATGCAACGCCGTTACGCCGCGTTGGCTTCGCCCAGTGCGGGGTAATCCACATAGCCTGCGGCGCCGCCGCCAAAGAACGTCTTCGGATCGGCATCGTTCAAGGGTGCGTTGCTCCTCAGCCGGTCGAGGAAGTCGGGATTGGCGAGCACCATCTGGCCGTAGGCTTCCAGGTCCGCCAGTCCCGCGGTCACGTCCGAGCCGATCTGCTCGCGCGGGCGGCCGGGACGGCTGAGGATCAGCGAGCGGGTCCACAGCTTGCGCAGGTCGGCCAGCAGGGCTTCGTTGCCCAGATGCATGATGTGCAGGTAGGCGAGTCCAAGCCGGTCGAGTTCGGCGACCAGGTGGCGATACAGGTCCGGGCCTTCGGCGCCCTCGTCGATGCCCCACAGGGTGGTGCCCGGCGACAGGCGGATGGCGGTGCGCTCCGCGCCGATCTCATCGGCGATGGCGGCGGCGACCTCGATGGCGAAGCGCGCGCGGTTCTCGATCGAGCCACCGTATTCGTCCGTGCGCGTGTTGGCGCTCGGGGCGAGGAACTGCTGCACGAGGTAGGCGTTGGCACCGTGGATCTCCACGCCGTCGGCGCCCGCTTCGATCGCCCGTTGCGCTGCATGGCGGAAGTCGGCGATGGTCTGGCGCACTTCGTCCAGCGTGAGCGCGCGCGGCACCGGGATGTCCTGCATGCCCTTCACCGTGAACATGGGCGTATTCGGGGCGATCGCGGAGGGCGCGACGGCCTGGCGATGATGCGGCGTGTTGTCGGGATGCGACATGCGCCCGGCGTGCATGAGCTGGATGAAGATGCGCGAGCCCTTGGCGTGCACGGCGGAGGTGATCCTCCGCCATCCCGCGACGTGCGCATCGGTGTAGATGCCCGGCGTCGTGAGATAGCCCTGGCCGTCGTCGGACGGCTGGGTGCCTTCGGTCACGATCAGGCCCAGGTCGGCGCGCTGCGCGTAGTACTGCGCGGCCAGTGCGCCGGGCGTGCCATCGAATTCGGCGCGACTGCGCGTCATGGGCGCCATGACCAGGCGGTTCTGCAGGGTGTAGTCGCCAAGGCGAACGGGCTGGAACAGGTGGTTCATGATGAAGTCCTAAAAGGTGGCGTGTCCGGGGTGGCCGTCCCGGCGTGTCGTGCGGGCGACCGATGATCCAGAAGAGGCCAGACACGGGCGGACATGTGCAGCTGCCGACATCGGCAGCGACTCGCTCACATGCTGGCCTGGCCTCACGACGATCTCCTGGAAATCCGATGCAGGGAGATGATGCGGTCAACCCATGGGCGGGATAAAGACGGTATATTGGATTACATTGATCCATATGCGGAGCAATCCCATGGAAATCCTCAACGACATGGCGTTGTTCGTGGAAGTCGTCAAAGCCAAGGGATTTCGCGGCGCATCCGAAACGACCGGCGTCCCCAACTCCACGCTCTCGCGCCGCATCAGCGCGCTGGAAAAGACCATCGGGTTGCGCCTGTTGCATCGCACGACGCGCAAGGTCGAGCTGACCGAGGCAGGGCAGATCTACTTCGAGCGGTGCAAGCGCATCGTCGACGAAGCCAAGCTGGCCCACCAGGAACTGGGCGACATGCTCGCCCAGCCCAGCGGCCTGTTGCGGGCCTCGCTGCCGGTCGATTTCGCCACGATCTACGTGGCGCCGCTGATTGCCGAGTTCGCCGAACGTTACCCCGGCATCACCTTCGACCTCGACCTGACGCCGCGGCAGGTCGACCTGGTCAGCGAGCCGTTCGACGTGGCGATCCGCATCGGCGAGCCGGAGAGTTCGCACCTGATCGCGCGCCCGCTCGCCTCCTTCGTGCCACATCTTTACGCGTCGCCGAACTACCTGAAGCGCGCCGGCCAACCCGCGACGCCAGCCGAACTCGAGCACCACGACTGCCTGAACATCCTGAAAGACCGGCCGTGGATCCTGCATCGCGAAGGGGAGTCTGTGGAGGTCGTGACGCGCAGCCGTTTCACGGTCAACAACGTCGGCCTGATCAGTCGCCTGGCAACGCTGGGGATGGGGGTCGTCCTGCTGACCGAAGAAGTGGTGGCGGACGCCCTGGCCGCGGGACGCCTCGTTCGCGTGCTACCCGAATGGCATGGCAGGCCCGTGCCGGTATACGCACTGACGGAGACGCGCCTGCTGCCCGCGAAGACCCAGCGCTTCATTGAATTCCTGAAAGAGCGGCTGGCCCACGCCTGACCGTGCAACGCCAGGTGGTTGGTGCCTGTCCGGACGCAAGGCTTGGGCGGCGATGGCATGTGGATGTTCCGGGCGGTCGGGGGCCGGCGCTCTCGAAGCGCATCGATCAGCTTGCGTCGCCGGGGCTTGCCGGGTTGAATGCCTTGCAAGGAGGTGGCCGGGATGGCCCGCGTCCGGCGTCATGCACCCGCTGGGTGCAGCCCTGAATGTTGATCGTGGGGTGAGCGATGAATCCGACTCGTGCTGCCGGTTATGCGCCACTGCTTCTGAGGCTGGTCCTTGGCTCGTTATTCATTGCCCACCTCTACTGGAAGTTCGCGATCCTGCCGGGAGGTCTGCCTCGCTGGATGGCGGGCTTCGCCGCGAACGGCTATCCCGCGTTTGTCCCCTGGTACGTTTTCTCCGCCGAGCTGGCCGGCGCCGTGCTGCTCATTCCGGGCATCTGGGTGCGCTGTGTCTGCCTGTACACGTTGCCCATGATGCTGGGCGCGGCGCAGTTCTGGGCGGTGCGCAAGGGCTTCTACTTCACGGGCGCCGGGGCGGAGCTGCCGCTGGTGTGGTCGTGTCTCCTGGTGCTCCAGGTCATGCTGGGCGACGGTCCGTGGCGGCTGCGGGCCAGTTGGCCATCGGCGGCCTGACGGCCGGGGTGCGCCGGACGCCGGGTCCGCAAGCCGAGGGCTATGCGCGGGTGGTGTCGGTCTTCCAGAACGCCAGGATCAGGAAGGCGGCGGTCAGTGCGATCGTCACGCCGATGCGTAGCTCGCCCGCATCGCCAAGGAGTCTCGGCACGACAAGCATCAGCACTCCGTAGCCGACGATCAGGAGCCAACCCTGCCAGGTCGACGGGCCATAGCCGATGCCGAAACGCTTCGGGGCAAACCAGTAGGTGCGGGCAGATTTCATCACTGCGTCCTGCTGAAATTTGGCGCGCAGTCTACTCGCTTGCGGGTGGGCGCAACGAGGGATGCACCGACGGACCCGCCGGGGACTCCAGCCGTTTCGCCGGCACCGATGTCGATCACGTCGCGGGTCACGGTCCCGCGCTGCCGGGCATCACGCGGCGGCGTGCAAGCCCACTTCGCTGGCGGCGACGGCCAGCCCCGAGACCACGCCGAGCGAGGGGTCGCCATGCACCAGCGGGATTTCGGGGAAGCAGGCGGCGACCTTGGCCCTCACCTGGGGTGAGCGCGACGTGCCGCCGGTGAGGAAGACGCTGGCGGGCAGGGCGGGCAGGTCGTTGCGCACGGTGTCGAGGGTGCGTTCCAGCTGGGTAAGGAACGGCTCGATGGCCACGTCCAGGTCGTCACGGCTGGCGTCCACCGCGAGGCCGTGCTCGATGAAGTCGAGCGGGGCGCGATGCATCGCCGAGGCACTGAGGTTGATCTTGGTGCGCTCGGCAGCCTGGTTGAGTCGCGTGGTGGCGCCGAGCTCCTGCAGGGCGCGCAGGCGCGGACCGTAAGGGGCGGCCACCAGGCGATAGTTCTGTTTGCGGAACTCGCGCTGCTTGGGCAGGTTGTGCACGCTGGCCGCCTCCACGAACTGATGCTGCGGCACGCGTACGATGTCCTTGCCCATCAGCGGCATGAAGCTGTGCAGGCTCACGCCCACGTCCAGATCCGTGCCGCCCTTGGGCAGGCCCCAGTTGCGCGCGATCAGCGGCGAAGCCGCGCCACCCAGCTCCGCATGGGTGACGTCGGTGGTGCCGCCGCCGATGTCCACGATCAGTGCGTGCTGACGGTCCGCGAGACTCTTGTGGTAATGCATCGCGGCGGCCGCGGGCTCCTCCAGGAAACTCACGTCATCGAAACCGGCCGCGGCGGCCGCTTCGCGCAGGATCTCGATGGCCTGTTCCGACCCGGCGGCGCCCATGGAGCTGCGGAACTCCACCGGGCGGCCGATCACCGCGCCGCGCACCGCTTCGCCGAACTGGCGGCTCGCGGTAAGGCGGATGTGCTCGAGGATATGCGTGGCGATATGCACGATCACCTTGCGCACCTGCGGATCCAGCCGATAGCCGAACATCGACTTGGGCGACTCGATCAGGTTGCCGCCGCCGCTCTCCAGGTATCCCTCCACGGCTTCCTCGCCGAACAGGGCGTGCTGGAAGCTGGCGACGGACGAGGTGGCGGCGCGTGCCTGTTCTTCCATCCACTGCCGGCGTACCACGCGCAGCGCATCGCGGCGCAGTTCCTCTTCGGTGCGCGTGACGGGTGCCTGGCCGCGGGCGGCGACTGCGGCCGCCTGCTGGCGCAGCTCGTTGCGGGCCGAACGGATGTGCGTTTCCAGCTGCGCTTCCAGGTCGGGCGTCAGCTCGAAATCGCCCGGATCGGGCACGAGTTCCGGAAAGTACACCGCGGTGCGGAACTGCTCCGCCTCGCCGAAACGGACCAGTGCAAGTTCGCCACCCCGGATGGCGGCGGCAGCCGAATAGCTGGTGCCGAAGTCGATGCCGATGTGCATGGAAGGTGCCGGTCGCGAAAGAACAATCGACCATTATCTCGAGTCCGGCTGCTGCGGGCAACGAAGGTCGCCTGCGATGGTGGTGACTCCAGCGCAAGACGGGCCTGGGCGAGGGGCTCCCTGGTCCGCGCGCTGCGGCCTGGCGGCGTCCGGCGCGGGCGGTGCGTTTCAATCCCGCGGATGGACTATATGTCCCGGGCCACGGCCGTCCGTAGATTGCCGGGCAGCGCGCCGGGCATCCGGCACGTCGCGCACCCTCAACCACCACCGGGAGCCAGCCATGAGGCGCCACGCCAAGCACCTGCTCGCATCGACTGCCGCGCGACCCGTGGTGGCGGGCGCCCGTTTCCTGTCGAGTCGGGTGCGCGGGCGGGGCTTGCGTGAGAGTGGCCGGCGTCCGGCGGCCGTCATGTTCGTCGCCCTTGCGGGCACCCTGTTGGCATCGCATGCCCAGGCGCAATCACCCGGGCCTTCACTCACGCCGGATGCGGCGGTCGTCGCCTACTGTGCGGCCTGGAACACCGTCGACAAGACGGAACGGGATCGCCTGCTGGAGCAGTCGTGGGCAGCGGATGGCTCGTATGGCGACCCGGAGTCGAGCTTCGTGACGGGCCGCGTTGCGCTGGGCAAGATGATTGCCGAATTCCAGCGCGGCCATCCCGGCGCGTACTTCCGCTGCAGTGCCCCGCAGCAACATCACGGGTTCATGCGGGTGACGTGGATCCTGTTCGGGCCGGACGGGGTGGAGCGGTGGCACGGAACGGATTTCAGCGAGCTGGCCGCGGACGGGCGCATTCGCCGTGTCGTGGGTTTCTTTGGCGACGCTCCGGTCGCCAAGCCTTGAGCGGGTGGGTCGTATCGATTGACGGGCACGAGTTCATGCGTCAGGTCGGTCGCTGCATCCGTTCCAGCAGGGGCCGTCTCAGCGTGATGCGGAGCCGGCTTCCGCGATGCGTCGCATCGACGCCATGACGGCGTCGATGTCGTCTTCGGTAGTGGCGCGTCCCAGGCTGAAGCGCACGGCGCCCTTGCCGACGTGTTCGGGCACGCCCATTGCGGCAAGCACGGGCGAAAGCTCGATGCGGCCCGAGTGACAGGCCGAGCCGGTCGATGCCGCCACGCCCTCCAGTCCCGCCAGGATGTCCGCGCCGATGGCGTCGACGAAGCTGACGTTGAGGGTGTTCGGCAGGCGCTGCACGGGATGGCCATTGAGCACGACGCGATCGCCGAACACGCCTCGCAGCGCATGCCAGAACCGGTCGCGCAAGGCCATGGTGTGGGCCACGGGCTGCAGATCCTGCGCGAGTGCGCTGGCCGCGCCCAGGCCGGTGGCGAGGAGCGCGCTTTCGGTGCCGGCGCGTCGACCGTGTTCGTGGTCCGCGCCGTGGATCAGGGACTCCAGCACCGTGCCGCGGCGCACATAGAGCGCACCCACGCCCTTGGGTGCGTACAGCTTGTGGCCGGCGACGCTGAGCAGGTCGACGCCGAGCTGCGCTACGCCGGTCGGCACCTTTCCGATCGACTGGGCGGCATCGCTGTGAAAGCGCACGCCGCGTTCGCGGGCGATGGCTGCAATGGCCTCGACCGGTTGCAGCGTGCCCGTCTCGTTGTTGGCGTGCATGATGGTCACGAGGATGGTGCGCGACGTCATGGCCTTGCGCACGTCGTCCGGATCGACCTGCCCGGTGCCGTCGACCGGCAGATAGGTGACCGAGGCGCCCATGCGCTCGAGGAACGCCAGCGGCTTCAGCACGGACGGATGTTCGGTGACCTGCGTGATGATGTGCTCCCCCTGGCCACGCAATGCAAAGAAGCTGCCCTTCAACGCCAGGTTGTTCGCCTCGCTGCCGCCGCTGGTGATGACGATTTCGTCGGGCTGCGCCCCAAGCAGTGACGCGACCTGGGCACGCGCGCGATCCAGGGCGAGCTTCGCCGGCTCGCCGGCCCAGTGGCGGCTCGACGGGTTGCCGAATGCGTCGTGAAGATATGGCGCCATGGCGAGTTGCACCGCCGGATCGATCGGCGTGCTGGCGTTGTAGTCGAGGTAGATGGGCTTCATGTCGGGGGATCATCACGGTGTCGGTGGCGATCGTGGCGCGGAAGGCCTCCCACGGGTAGGCCCAGGGGCAGATCGGGGTGCGGCGCCTTGCGTTGCCCGAGCCTGTTGCCAGCTTCGCGCAGGGTTCGTTGGGTCAGTCTGCCTCTGAACGATATCAGTCGTCGGCGTCTTCGGTGGCGGGTTTGCGGACGATCCGGCTGCACTGGGGCTCGAAAGCGGGTTGTGGCGGCGCTATCCAGGGATCCTGAGGGGACTTCTAGCCGTCCAAAGGAATCACGGCCACAACGACGGGAAGGCGGCACGCTCGACAGGTCTAGGACATGACTTATGGCAGGGGTGCCAGCCCGCAGCAGGCCCGTGTGCACATTCTGTGCAAAGGGCGTCGGACGACCACGAATCCATAACGGAATTCACACTTGAGGCCCACCCGGGCTTGCGACAGGTTTGGTGTAAGCTCAATCCGGCCCGCTGCGGCAACGGAGGTCGAATAGATGGCCACAGAGTCCGTCTCTCCTGCGTGGATTGCGTTTGGCACGGTCGAGATCGATACGCTGGGCCATCGCCTGTTTGTCGATGGCGAGGAGGTCGGGCTCGAGCGCAAGGCGTTCGGCGTGCTCGTCCTGCTGGCGCGCGAGCCCGGTCGTGTATTGAGTCGCGACGAGATCCTGGACGAGGTGTGGGGACACCACCACGTCACTCCTGGCTCACTCAGTCGCGTCGTCGCGATGTTGCGCCACGCACTCGGCGAGACGGCGGAAGCATGCCGCTACCTGCACACGGTGCATGGCGTCGGTTTTCGACTGGATGCCGACGTGCGGTCGGCCGCGTCACGCGAGGAGCTGATGACGGAGCGGCCCGTGGTGGACGCGGAGCTGGCGATTGCGTCGGCCATGTCCAGCCATGTCACGGCGGTTCCGGAAGTCGCGGCGGCCGCGGAAGTCGCGGAAGTCGCGGCGGTCCCGGCGGTCCCGGCGGTCCAGGAGCCGGAAGTGGCGAGTGTCGTGATGCCGACGCCGCCCGAAAAACCACGGCGGTTCGAAGGCAGGCTTGTTGCCGTGGTCATCGGCCTGATCGTGGTGGTAGCCGTGCTGTTGGGCCGGCACGAGTTCGCGCATCCGCCGGCGGCCACGGCGGGAGCGGGCGACCTGAAGTCGATCGCGGTGCTCCCGTTCGAGAATCTCAGCGCGGACGGCAGCAACGCCTATTTCGCCACCGGCATGCAGGACATGATCCTGACCCAGTTGGTGGGCATCGGCGGACTCAAGGTGATCTCGCGTACCTCGACCGAGAAGTATCCGAGTCATCCGGAGGACGTGAAGACGATCGCGCGGCAACTGGGCGTGGCGACCCTGCTCGAAGGCACCGTGCAGAAGGCCGGCAACCAGGTGCTGATCAACGTGCAGTTGATCGACGTGAGCAGCGGCAACCATCTCTGGGCCAAGGCCTATACGCGCACGCTGGACAATGTCTTCAACGTGGAAGGCGAGGTCGCGCAGAACGTGGCCGAGGCGCTGAAGGTGCAGCTGACGTCGGCCGAGACCGCGCGCATGGACCGTGCGCCGACCTCGAACGCCGGAGCGTACGATCTATACCTCCAGGCCAGCGCGCATGCGAACCGCGCCTACGACAATCCGTCGTTGTCGTCCTCCGAGGTGCCCCTGGCGATTCCGATGTACCAGCAGGCGCTGGCCAAGGACCCGGACTTCGCGCAGGCAGCCGCTGCGCTGGCGCGGGCCCATATGCAGATGTTTTTCTTTGGGCCGGACCGAACGAATGCGCGACTGGCTCAGGCCAAGTCCGCCGCCGATCGCGCCCTCGCGCTGCAGCCGAACCTGGGCCAGGGGCATTACGCGCTGGGCTTGTATTACTACTGGGGGCATCGGGACTACGCCGCCGCCATCACGCAGCTGGAGCAGGCCCGCCGGGCGATGCCCAGCAGTGCCACGGTCGAACTGCTCATCGCCGCGATCGCCCGGCGCCAGGGTCGATGGGACGAGGCGGTGTCGCTGTTCCACACGGCCACCGTGCTCGATCCGCACAGCGAGTTTGCGTTCAACCAGCTCGGCGTGACCTATCAGACCATGCGTCGCTACGCGGATGCCGACCAGGCCTTCGCCTCCGCGCTGGCGGTGAGCAAGGATCCGGTCGGCGAGCGCATGGCGCGGGTCTTCAACGAGCTGATGTGGAAGGGCAATCCGGCACCCCTGCGCGCGGAGCTCGCGACGCTTGCGCCGGGCAGCAATGCGTATACCAGCAACATCATGGCGATCTATTTCGAGCGCGAGATGGCGCGCGACTATGCCGGGGCCCTGAAGATCGTCGAGTCGGACAAAGCCGAAGACTGGGACGATCCGGACAACATCGTGCTGCCGCGCCGGCTGTATGTGGCATGGGCTTCGCAGGCAGCAGGCGACACGGCCAAGGCGACGTCGGCCTATGCCGAGGTCGAGGCGCGTTCCCGTGCGGCACTGGTCGACCGTCCGGACGATCCGGACCTGCATCTCGCCCTGGGCTTTGCCTACGCGGGGCTCGGGCGCAAGGCCGAGGCTGTCGCCGAGGGTGAGCGCGCCGTCGCCTTGATGCCGGTTTCCCAGGACGCGCTGACCGGGGTGGACATGCTCGCGCACCAGGCGCAGCTGTATATGCGCGTCGGCGAGCCGGACAAGGCCATCCCCCTGATCGAACGCGTGCTGTCGATCCCCGCGGGCGTCATCCTTTCGAGCGCGTCACTGCAGTTGGACCCGATCTGGGATCCGTTGCGGGAGGACCCGCGCTTCAAGGCACTGCTGCAGAAATACCCGACAGGCGCCTGACCGATCGTTCGCGTTGCGCGATGCCGAGCGCCATCACGCGGCGGGCCGGCTACCAGTTGAGCTCGCCGAGCATCGCGGCATAGGTCTCCACGCCATCCCACAGGTTCTGCAGTCGGGCATTCTCGTTCGCGGCGTGCTGGTTGTTGTCATGGTTGGCGATTGGCAGCCCGACCGCGGGCACGTCCAGCAGCCTGGCGAACAGGTAGATCGGCACACTTCCTCCCATCATCGGCAGCACGGCGACAGGGCCTGCGGCGGCACGCCCGGCCGCGGCGACCACGGCGCGCGATGCCGGGCTGGCCATGTCGGCGCGGTATCCGGGGTAGCCGTGATTCCAGTCGAGCTTCACCAGCCTGGACTGGCTGCTGCGCGTCGCCTCGTCGGGCTCGGCGTGCAGCACGGTCCAGCCCAGGGCCTGCAGTCGCTGCTCCACCAGTTCGCGCACGTGCTCCGGCGTCTGGTCGGGAACCAGCCGGAAATCCAGCGCCACGTCCGCGGTGGCGGGAATCGCGCGGGCCGGGCCGCCGGCCTGGAGACCGACCACATTGAGCGCCGGGCGCATGGTGCTCGCGGTGAGGCCGTCGGGGCCTTCGCCACGGGCGATGCCGAATTCCCGCTTCAATGAGGGCTCCACCGTCGGCAGCGCGTCGATCGCTTCCTGCTCGGCCCGGGTCAGGGGGCGCACGTCGCGATCGAAGCCAGGGATGCGGATGCTGCCATCGGGGGCACGCAGATCCATGACCAGTTCGGCCGCCTGGTAGGCCGGGTTGGGCACCCAGTTGCCGTAGTGGCCGCTGTGCAGTGGCCGCAGCGGTCCGTACACGGTGGCCTTCAGGTCCAGCGAGCCGCGCGCGCCGAAGTAGAGCGTGTGGCGGCGTGACTGGTGCATGGGACCATCGCCGATCAGCCACAGGTCGGCTGCGAGCAGGGCGCGGTTCTGCTGAAGCAGGTCGGCCAGGTGCGGAGAGCCGCGCTCCTCTTCGCCTTCCCAGAACACCTTGATGTTGACGGACGGTGCGCGTCCCGTCGCCTTCAGCGCGTCAAAGGCCTGCAGGAAGGCAACGATCGAAGACTTGTCGTCGCTGGCCGCCCGGCCGAACAGCCGCCATTCCGGATTGAATGGCGGGCGCAGGTGGGCACGGTCGAGCGGGGCCGCCTTGGGGTCCGCTCCGCTGCGCAGCGTTGGCGTGAACGGGTCCGATGCCCACTCGTTGCGGGCGACCGGCTGGCCGTCGTAATGCGCGTAGAACACCACGGTCCGCTTCGCACCCGGCGTGTCGAGTTCGCCATAGACGACGGCGGGAACATCGGGCCCTGCGCGCAACAGCTGCACCTTGAAGCCGCGTTGGGCCAGCTCCGTCTGCAGGCGCCCCGCCATGGCCTCGAGGCCGGAGGCGTCCTCGGCGATGCTGGGGATCGCGGTGAATTCGGCGAGCTGTCCAACGACGACCGCCTCATGGGCCGAGCGCCACTGGCGCACCTGCGCAAGCAGTCCGTCACCCGCGTTTGCCGCGGAGCAGGTGAGCCCGAAGACGATGGCGAGCATCGGAGCCTTGCGCATTGCATTGCCTCCTGCCGGGCGCAATCGCCCGCGGTTTCCACTGCTGCATGGGGCCGCCGTCGTGCCGCGGCACGCACGGATACTACAGGCAGGTTGCGATCGACGGCCGTGGCCAACGTGTTGGTGGTGTCCTGGATGAGGGGGCGGCATCTCCGCCGATCAAGGACGGTCAGGCAAGGCCGACTTCACGCGCACTGCCTGTTTTCCCTGGATGAGCAGTGCCGCGCTCAGCGAACTCAGCAGCGCGAGCGCCGCGGAGATCAACATCACCCGGCGGAATCCGGCGACGAACGAGAGGTCCACCGCACGTTTCAACGCGGCCGCGGTGTCCGGGGCATAGCCGTCGGGGATCACCATGCCGGCAAGCTTCTGGCGCTGCTCCATGATGGCGTCGACGAGTGCGGCCGGTGGGTGCAGTACCGCCAACTCACTGTCGAGCGTCGCATTGAACGTGAGGGTAAGGACCAGGCCGAACAGTGCGATGGCGAGCAGGCCGGCCGTGCGCGATACCGCATTGTTGATGCCCGACGCCGTGCCCGCCAGCTCCTTGCCCATGGCATTCATCACCGTCGTGGTGAGCGGCGCCACGGTGATGCTCATGCCGACGCCCAGCGTGCAGATGGCTGGAAAGAAGGCGGTCCAGTAGCTGCCGTCGATCGACGGCAGCGCGAACATGGCGAACCCGAGTGCCGCGACCAGGGGCCCCACCACCAGCGGCAGCCTCGAGCCGAACCGGTCGACCAGGCTTCCTGCCCAGCGCGACATCACGAACATGATCGCGATGAACGGCAGCAGCGCCGCACCCGCGGCGGTGGCGGCATAGCCTTGCACCTGGATCAGGTTGAGCGGCAGGAAGAACAGGCTGCCTCCCAGTGCGGCGTAGAGCAGCAGGGTGAGCACGTTGGCGCCGGCGAAATTGCGCTCGCGAAACAGTCCCAGCGGCAGCATGGGCGACGCGGCACGCTGCTCGACCCGCAAGAACAGCAGCAAGGCGAGCAGGCCGATGCCGAACGCCGCCCAGATCGGCGTCGCCATCCAGCCACGGGCGGGAACCTCGATGAAGGCGAACACCATGCCCGCCAGGCCGATCGTGACCAGGCCCGCGCCGAGCACGTCGATCGCACCGGGCTTCGTGCTTCCCGTGCTCTCGGGCACTTTCGTCATGCATATCAGCAGCAGCGCGGCGCCCACGGGTGCGTTGATCAGGAAGGCCCAGGTCCACGCATAGTGATCGACGAGAAAGCCCCCGATCACGGGTCCGATCGCCGCGGTGATGCCGCTGAAGGCCGACCAGGTGCCGATGGCGGCACCACGTTCCGACTCCGGATAGGTCGCGCTGATCAAGGCGAGGCTGCCCGGCACCAGCAGGGCGGCGCCGATACCCTGGATGGCACGCGCAGCGATCAGCGGGCCGATCGCCGTCGACAGCGAACAGCCGATCGAGGCCAGCGTGAACAGCGCCGTGCCGATCATGAAGATGCGCTTGCGCCCAAAGCGATCGCCCAGCACGCCGCCCACCAGCAGCAGCGAGGCGAGGAACAGCGCATAGGACTCCATGACCCATTGCGCGTCCGAGGTGGTGGCGCCCAGTTGCCGCTGGATCGCCGGCAGCGCGACATTGACCACGGTGCCGTCGACGAAGGCGAGGCTGGATCCAAGAATCGCGGCGACCAGGGTCCAGCGTCGTGATCGGTGCGAGCAAGGCACGGCTGGCGCGCCGCCAAGGATGACGCCTTCGTCGCAGGGAGGTTTTCCGAGCTGTGGCATGGCGTCCGCCGGAATCTCGACCGGTGGAGCTTACTCCCCCGTCGGCGAATGCGACCGGCGTGCGGGAGCCGCGCCACGCCTCAAGGAGGCCCGGCCCTGCTGCGGCATCGTGCAGCAGGGCCGGGCACGTCACCTCGTCAGCCGCAACTGCCGCAGCAGCCACCGTCGGCGTGCTTGTTCCGTCCCTGTGTCGACGGGTCGGTGACACCGATGTCGATCACGGTGAGGTCGGGGCCGCTCTGCCGGTAGGTGAAGGTCAGTTGGTCGCCAAAGCGATCGCGTAGCTGGGCAATCAGCGGCAGCGGATTGTGGTCGTTGAAGAAGCGCATGGTTTCGCCGGGTTGCAGTGCGTTGAGCGCGCCGAAAATGGCGGCGTGGCGAAAGCGGCGGGCGACGCCACGGGCATCGAAACTGTGGACGTTGGCGTCGAGAAGGGCGTCGTGGGACATGGTGGTGCGAATGACCTGTCGAGGATGGGGTAGGGCAACGTAGGCGAAGCGCCGACAGGGTGTCGCTGATTTGGGTCAGCAAAATCGGCGGATGCCTGCCGCTGCGGCCCCGGATGCCCGCGATGGCGCGCCCGAAGCCGGCATCACAGTGCCGGTGGCACGTAATGCTTTCCTTTGGGCGGCGTATGGGTCATGGCGACCAGTTGGTTCTCGTCGACATAGCGCTGAAGTACCTGCTCCAGCGTCATGCCCGGGTGCACCCGGATGGGAACGGAATAGCGAAGGCCATGCGGTCCCCATAGCTCCACCTGCCACGAGTGGGGGTCCCAGTCGAACTGCACGCATCTCGCCTCCAGCGAGTCGCCTCGACGATCCACGACCGTGATGCAGCGTTGCATGCGCTTCTCCGCGCCGGCGCGCCGGCGGGTCTTGGGGTGAAAAGTCATCATGCCTGGCGAGGCGCACTTGTCCCCTGGGCGAGGACGCCGGCTGCAGGCTGGCTATGGCGATCTGGCAAGCAAGTACAACTTCCCGCGCGTGGCCGCAGCGCTGGTGTAGGGCGTGCCCCGAGTCATACCAAACTACGCCCGGATGCGTTAACACGGTGACATGGCACCCGTCCTCCCATCCGGACCGGCGTCGTGCGGTCGACGAGCGCGATCCGGCAGGGCGATCCGGGTGGCCCGTGTGTGCGCCATGTCCGGTTCCCGATGCGATCGACTGGCACTTCCCGTACCTGCTGGATAGGCTGACTGCCAGGCTCACTCAGGGGGGGGAAGCCTATGTCGAGGCCAGTCGGCAGAAAAGCCGCAGGGCTGGAGCTGTTTGACCCGGCGGGGAGAGGCTTCGCCATCCCGCTGGGCTGGTACATCGAGGTAGGCAACGGCGGGCTGTACCTGGTTTCCGTCGAGGAACCGAGCGCCAGGTGCTTCCTGGCGCGCAGTCCTGGCGCCATCACGGCCCATGACCTGGACCGGGTGGAGTCCTTCTTCGCAGAGCGAGGGTGCGTGCTCCAGGAGATCAGGCTGGCGCCCGGTCACCGATAAGTCCGGCATCGTTCGGACGTCCAAAACCTTCCTAGCCTGCGGGAACGGCATCCCGCCCCCGGCGCGTGTCCGCTCCCCGGCGAGTGGGGGACGTGCGGGCAGCATGCGCAGGAGCGTCGCTAGATTTCCGGGTGCCCGGCCAGGGCGTCCGTCGGCGCTGCCTCGCTGACCAGGGCGGTGGCCATCGTTGGCGCAGCGTTCGTCACGGACCTCGTGCGCCCCCACGAAACTTCCTCGATGCGCCACACCAGCAGGCACCAGGAAAGCGCGGAGAACACCGAGATGGAAGCCGCGGCTGCGAAGGCGCCGTAAAAGCTGCCGGTGGCGTCGACGAGAAAGCCGGTGGCCATCGGGGCAACGATGCCCGAGAGGTTGGCTACCCCGTTCATGAAGCCCACCCACTTGCCCGAGGCGTGGGGCCCGGCGAGGCATTGGGCTGCGGCATAGATGTTGGGCGTCGAGAGGCCAAACGCGAGGCCGGCGCCGAACAGGCCGGCGATTGCGACCCGGGGATCACCCAGCGCGGCCGCGGTCATCGAGGCGCAGGCGATCAGCGGCCCCGCGACCAGGCAGGATTTGCGGGCCCAGGTGACGCTGACGCCACGCACGATCAGGTGGTCGGTGACCCATCCCGTGACCATGCACGAGGCCGCGTAGACCAGGTAGATCTTCCCGCCCAGCTTCGCCACGTCGAGCACGCCCAGGCCCTGGGCCTTGACCAGGTAGGTCGGCAGCCAGGTGATCACGAAGTAGAACGCGTAGAGGCCGAACATGTGGCCCAGCGTCGTGCCCCACAGGGCGCGTTTGGAAATCAGTTCCGCGAAGCTCGGCTCGTCCTCCGGCGTCGACGTCCCGGCGGCCTCGCGCGCCAGTGAGCGGGTGGCGCCCAGCCAGGGAATCAGCCACAGCAGGGAAAGTGCGCCGAACAGCACGAAGGTCGGGCGCCACCCCTGCTGCGCCATGATCGCGCCGCCGAAGAAGATGCCGAACGCGGGGCCCAATGCGATGCCCATGCCCACGAGGCCATTGGCAAAGCCCTTGCGGTGGGCCGGCAGGTGCTGGCCGAACAGCCGGGAGATGCACGGGAAGGCGGCGCATTCGCCCACACCCAGAAGCAGGCGCAGGCCGAGCAGCATCATGAAGCCGTGGCACAGGCCGGTCAGCGCCGTCGCCAGCGACCAGATGACCAGGGCGACCGCCAGCACCAGATAGGCGTTGAATCGCTGGGCCAGCCATCCCACGAACGGCTGGAACGGCACATAGGTCCAGAAGAAGGCCGACAGCAGGATGCCCAGCTGGCTGTTGGTCAGTCCGATCTCGTCGCGTATCAGCGGCGCGGCGGTCGAGAGGTTGCCGCGGTCGACGTAGTTGATCAGCACCATCAGGGCCAGCAGCCACACCACGCCATTCCCGAACGTGGGTCGCCCCGTTTCGGCGGGTTGTGTCTTGCGTGCTGTCGTCATGGGAGCCACCTGCAGACCGTTACCTTGCCGGGTGTTCGATCAGGGCCTTCCCGATGGCTCAACGACTCTCGACCGGGCGCTGCCGATGGCATTTCAAGCCGTCTGCGCCGGTCTCCCCATGGTAAGAAGCGCGTCCCGCGGGCATATATCCCGTTCGACAGAGCCGATCCGGCGGGTGCCACCCGGGCGAGGTGGTGAGGGGCGCCAGGGCAGGGCGGTGCCCTGCGCTCAGCGGGCTTCGTCGCAGGCGCTCGGGCAGGTGGGTGCCCATGGCTGCGCTGCAGGTGCTGCCGGCAAGTCGCACTCTCCGTAAAACTACGGTTTGCTGAAGCGCGCCTTTGCGGGACCATAAGTTTCTGCGGTCGCATGGTCCCATGGAAGGTCGACGATTCCATCCCGGCCATCGTCATCAGGTCCTGGGTGTCCATCACCCAACATTCGATTGGTTGCCAGAACTTTCACCATCCGTCACGGAGTCATCCCATGAAAGGTCGAGGCCTCGTTCAGACGTCCATCGTGCTGTGTGCGCTGACCCTCACGCAGATCGCCAGTGCCGCCAACCTGGAATGCACCATGCGATTCAGCCTGTCCGGCTGGTCTGTGATCTACAAGCACATGAGCGGTACAGGTGTGGTTACCTGCAAAAACGGCCAGACCATGAAGGTCAAGCTCGAAAGCCATGGTGGTGGACTGACGGCCGGCAAATCGCGCATTGACGATGGCATCGGCAATTTCAGCGATATCAAGACCATCAACGACGTGCTGGGTACCTATGCACAGGCGGATGCCAGCGCAGGTGCCGTGAAGTCCGGCACGGCACAGGTGCTCACCAAGGGCGAGGTCTCCCTTGCGCTTTCAGGCGCGGGCCAGGGCATCGAACTCGGCATCAGCCTGGGCGGCTTGACGATCTCGCAGGACAAGTAGGGCTGAAGCCCTTCTCGACATGCCGCGTCCCGAAACCGATGCTCCGGGAAGGGCAAGTTCAACTCGATAGTCAGGGCATGTCACCGTGGTCCGCTTCCGACACCGAGCGGACATGGGTGGCGTGCTCCTTGCGGAAGTCGTCGAAGGTGGCGCGCGCGTCCACCTTCGACGCGCAGCGCGACCATTCTTCCGGGCGAGACCGGCCCGACGCAGCGTCGTGGCACAGGACGCCCACCAGCCCGCGCCTGCTGACTTGCCGCGTGGCAAGTCATTGCGAGACGTGCCCGGCCCTGTGAAACCTCGACCCAGGCATAGGCCAAATTGCCGCCCATGACCGACAGCTCTGCGTAACCATGGCTCCGAACGCACCGGTAGTATGCCGAGCGTTCACGTCAGTGAAGTGGATCCGCAGAACTCAAGGGAGAGGGAGATGCGCTGGTATCCATTTTTCGCCTTGTGCCTGTTGATGGCCTCGGCGCACGGGCAAGCGGTTTTCCAATGCAAGCAGAAGGATGGAACCACGGCCTACCAGGACACGCCTTGTCCAGGCAAGCCGGACGAGCCGCCGGTCATGACGTTCGCCAGGCCAAATGCAGGCGCGCTTACCCAGCAGCAGCGGCTGCAGGCCATGGTTCTGATCGATCACTTCCTGGAAGCCGGGCAGTTCGCTCCTGCCATGGATATCGCGCGGAAGAATGGGCTGGAGCTGTACCTCCAGCAACGCATGTCCGTGATGGCTCAACTCGACGCTGCGCGCTTGAGGCAGGGGTCTGGTGCCATGCCTCCCCCCATCCCCGTGCGCACCCAGCCAGCAGCCGTCCCGGCACCGGTCCTGGTGGCCGCCAGGCGACCCACACTGCCCCCGCCTTCTTCGCCATTCTCGGGAGCGGCATGTCTGGACAAGACCCGGCTCACCAACAAGATGAGCCCGGTTGAACTATGGAAGGGCATCGGAGGCTGCATATCATCCGGCCGATATGACGACGGGGTTTTCATGTTTGCCCTGGCGGGCTCCTTTGGCTCGTTCGACATGCAAAGGGTCGTGGATGAATCGGGACGCCAGGTGGTCAAGATACTTCCCATGGCGGTCTATGCCTCCCTCCCTCAGGACAAGGTTTCGGCATTCGAGTCGCTGGTGTCGAAGACGCTCGAGGATGAGCCAAAGCGCCTCGTCTACTGCAAGGAGGTGGCGCGTATTGGCCCTCCCGACTACTTCCCCACCTACATGGTTCAGCACGGCATCGGCTCCTTCACCGGCGCGAACAAGGCCCAGCCCCTCGTCGAGCCGTTCGACGCCAAGGCAGCGTGGGCCAAGGCGGTAAAGCAATATCTCCTATGCCCCTGAATGCCCGTGCGTGCTTGCCTCGATAGGGGCGTCCGCAGACGTCTGCGTTGCCTGGCGACGGATGGAGGGCGGACTCCAGATCAGCTGAAGGCGGCTGGCCGCCTGTGGGCCAGGGCGTTTCACCCGGTCGTTGGTGCAAGAAGTGCCGGGGCGTTGCCTTCGATCGTTGTGACCAAGTGAGCCTTGGAGATGTCTGTGCTCTCCACCCGCTCCTGCTCGGGGCGAACCTCGTTTATCGGTGATCGTAGGCGCGTCGCATTCCGATGGTGTCGGGCGCCGTTTCGACGAACCCGTGTCGCTTGTAGAGTCGCCAGCCGGGTGGGTCGCCGAGAAGGTTGATTTGCGCGCCAGGTGATGCGGCATGGATGGTGGTGATGAGAGCATCGAGGATGGCGTCGCCGATGCCTTGCCGTTGGTGGGTTGGAAGGACGGCCATGTCGATCAGGTGAAAGTACGTGCCGCCGTCACTGATGACGCGGCCCATGCCCACGGTCTCGCCCGTGGGTTTGTGAATCGCGTGGAACGATGCCCAGGCACCTTTGATGCCGCGTTCGGCTCGATCCTTGGTTGGCACGGACAGGCCGGCGTCGCGGCGTAGCCGAAGATAGTCCTCGACGGTGGGTGGGCCGGGCTGCAGCTGATAGGAGGCGTTCATGAAGGTCGCCCTTCCTCGCGTGGTCCAGCGGCAAAGGTCTGCCGCGCTGGAGCATTTTCACGTTCGAGGGTGGCTTGCGGACTTTTTCGAAGACTGATGGCCATACGTTTGCGCGAGAGCATCAGAGCGATGGCGATGCCGAGGACCACCGGGCCCAATGCCTTGATTCCTTCAGGTGCATCCTGGCTGTAATCCAAGCGCATGCTCAGGTGATCTTCCAAGGCGTCCGAAGCTGCCTGACTGGACATCATTTCGCCAGCGCGCTACGAAGGAAGGCGAGGATCTCTGCCTGGGCCGCCTCGGCCTGCGGCTCGACGCCGGGCAGGGTGAGGAACGCGTGCTTCGCGCCGCGATACTCGGAAAGTTGCACCGGCGTCCTGGCTTCGCGGAGTCGTTCCGCGTAGCGGCGACCGTGATCGGCAAGTGCATCCTGGGTGGGGACGACGATGAGTGCCGGCGGCAGCCCGCCAAGATGGTCGGTGTACAGTGGCGAGCAGGCGCGAGCATCCGTTTCCGGCGGTGCAGCGAGCTGCCGGAGGAACTGGAGCAGAGGTAACGCGCGTGTCGGGCTGTACGCATACTCCATCATCGATGGGTAGTCGGCCATCGTTTCAGTCACATCCGCCAACGGATTGATCAGCACCTGAGCCTTGATGGCCAAGCCATACTCCCTGGCCAAAACGGTGCTCAGCGCACAGAGCAGGGCGCCGAAACTCTCGCCGACCACGGCGATGCTGGCGGGGTCGATGTGCCACAGATCGGCGTGACGCACGACGTGCTGAAGTACGTTCCAGACATCCGCAGAGGCGTTCGAAAGAGGGCTATCCTGCGCGATGAGGCGATGCTCGACCGAGACCACCACCGCAGGCAGATGCGCAGCGAGGCGACTGTTGGTCCAATCGCATTGCACTGCCGTGCCTACAAAGCCGCCGCCGTGCACATGCATCACAAGCGGCAGGCCGGGATGCCTGGCGGCGTCTCGTGTTCCGGTTGGCGTCGGCCGATACACCCGGACCCGGACAGTGCGGTCGGCCAGCGCAATGTCCTGCCACGCCATGGTGGCACCGGCGTCCGGCTCACCGAGAAGTTTCCGCGCTATTGCGGAGGCGCGGAACCCGTTCTCCGCGTTTCGGTAGGCGATCAGGTCCTCGGGCGTGATCGTCGCGAAGTCCGGCTCCGGAGGCCGTTGGGTGGCGATGGACTCACTCACTTGTCTTCCTCATTCTTGGCCGTATGGCGGATCAATCCTTTGGCAGGCACGTCTGTAACGACGTCATCTGGCTCGCCGCTGCTGGTCGGCGGCCCAATGCTTCATCTCCTCATCAATAAAATGATTGACAAGGTCCGTGTACATTTTCTCGATGGCGTCCGGGCTTAGGCCTTCTTCGGTGGCCCACTCCCGGCGTTTCCCTATCATGGCCTTGAATCGCCCTGGCGCTTGAACGGCGGCGGAAGACGCCTTGAACCCGGACGCGGCCAGGACGAACCGAAACCGCCTTCCAAGAAGCGAAATGACCGCTCGATCGAGAAGGTCAATTTCCCTGCGAATGTCTTCCATCCCGGAGCAGGACTCCGGTTCCATCTGATGTCCTGCTTCCATGAAATGCGCTTCTTCCTTTGAAACGTTTTGCCCAAGGGCTCGCCACCGCCATAAGTGACCCATGCGTCGGTGGCGACCGAGATGACCGGCTTCAATCACCTTTGCAAGAGGCACATGCGGTGACTTGCCCTGCTGAGGACGTCACGTTGGTCATCGGTCCGGGCGTCAGGATCGAAGTGTCGGGGTCTGTCGAAACGACCGGCTGGTCAGCCACGCCAGCGGCATGCCGACAAGCGCAATGTGGCTGAACCATTGCTCGGCAACCGAGGCGACGGTGAAGTGGGGGAAAAGCGCTGGCCAGCGTAGCGGGAGCACGACGAGGTACATCACGGCCCATAGCGTCACTCCATAGAGCGCGCCTGAAGCCACGGGCTGTGCGGTTAACCAATCGATCCTGCGCGCGGCCGCCACGAACACCGCGACCATCACCAGCATCAGGGCGAAATGCAGCAGCAATCCAACGACCAGCGCAGGCAGTCCCGCCTTCAGGGCGCCAGGCCAGATCGCAGCGGCAATCCCGACGGGTACCGCCAGGGGGTTCTTTCCCGCGACCAGCACATAGATCATGGCCGATATGATGTCGAGCGTACCGGCGAGCAGCGTTGCGCGAACCAGTAGACCGGTTGAATTCCCAGGTGTGCGTTGCATGATGATGATCTCGTGGTGACGTGGCGCTTCGATGAAACCTGACTTCAGGTATTCGTGGGTGTTGACGGTCCTAACGCTGACTGACCAACAGGCGGACGCCGAGCAGCGCGAACCCCGCGGCGAAGCTTCGCCGCATCCACGTCAGCACGGCGGGTCGGGAGATGACGTGTGTGCGCATGAGTGCTGCGAAACATCCGTAGAGGGAAAAGATCACCCAGGTAAGCACCATGAAGACAGCGCTCAGGGCGAGCATGCTCACCATCGGTGACGGGTCATCGGCCGGTACAAACTGCGGAAGGAATGCCAGGAAGAACATCGGAAGCTTGGGATTAAGGAGGTTGAGCAGCACGGCGGACGTGATGATTCGCATCGTGCCTTGCTTCTCGCTTGAATCCCGCACCTCCAGCATGCGTGCATCCCTGAGCGCGTGCCAAGCCATGTAAAGAAGGTAGGTGGCACCGATGATCTTGAGTAGTTCGAACGCCAAGGCGCTGGCGCGAAAAACCGTGGCCAGGCCGAGCACGGCGGCAAGCATGTGCGGCACGATACCGAGCGTGCAGCCCAGCGCCGCGGTGAATCCGGCGCGGGCACCGTGCGACAGGCTGGTCGAGATCGTGTAGATGGCGCCGGTTCCCGGCGATGCCACGACCAATAGCGCTGTAAGGAGAAATGCCACGCTCATGGCGAAGGAAGCTCCTTGGCGTCGCCTTGGGTTACGGGCTGCATGCCTTCTGGACGGATCTGCGCCGGGTCGTAGTAGAAGCGCTCATGCAGGATCTTTCCGTCATTCCATTGCTGGACGGCAACTTCATCCAGCGCAGTGCGGTGCACGCCGTTCGAGAACACGAAGCGCCAGTTGATGGCCACCTGATCACCGTGGACGAGTACCTGCATGGCGCGCCCGGTGATCGCGGTGAATGTGTTCAATACCCGATGTTCGTTCTCGATCAGCGCATCCAGGCCAACGCGTGGCGTCTGCTGGTTTTCCCAGACCATGGCCGCGGGGTGATAGAACCGCTGCAACGCCTCGATGAACCTCCCTTCTTCCACCATGGCGACAAACGCGTTGACGACAGTTGGGTCGAGCATGAACGCTCCCGGGTTGCGTGGATTGCCGATTAGGACGAGGGCTCTGGTGGATTGGCAGCCTAGGCTGTCACTTGGTCGCGGTCACCGGGCTATGGCGACAGACCGCTGGGGAATCCCGCCATGCTCGCGGGAACCGGTGTGCAATATCGCCATCCTTCACGGCTTCATCGACACGGCGGATCGTGTTTCAATGTCGGAACCGCCCCGTATGTCACTGACTGCATTGCCATTTGCTGCGCCGTCGGCCGGCCTTGCCACGGCGGCTCGTGATTTTGGGCGCTTGACGTACGGGGTGAAATCGCCAGGCTTGACGTAGGGCGTGATCAAGGGGAGTACTCGTGCGGGTTGCCATTCTTGCTTACGACGGATGCATGGGTGCCGAGGTCCTGGGTCTGTCGGACGTGCTGCTCGTCGCCAATCGCATAAGCGGGTTGCGTGCGCCGGATGCGCCGCCACCGTTCGCGGTATCGATCATCGGTACGCGCGCGGGCCAGGTTCGCCTGGCGGGCGGTGCGCACCTGTCCGTCGCTGCGCCTGCACCTTTCGACCTTTTGGTGGTGCCGGCGTTTGACTTCAACAACAGCGACGAAATCACCGCGACGCTCGCCGGCCTGAGCGAGGAAAGAGCGCTGATTCGCCGAGCGGCCGAGCAGCGCCGGATTGCGTCCATTTGCGGTGGAAGCCTGTTGCTGGCGGACGCGGGTGTCCTGGATGGACGACAAGCCACCACGGCGTGGGCACTTGCCGGCGAAATGGCGCAGCGTTACCCCAAGGTGGAGGTCAAGCCCGACGCCGTGCTGGTGCGCGATGGCGACATCATCACGTCGGGCGCGTTCACCGCCTATGGCGATCTGGCGTTGCAGCTGGTTCGTGACTGTGCTGGCAGCAGCCTGGCCCGTGCCGTAGGCAGATTCAGTCTTATAGACCACGGTCCGCGCAGCCAGGCCCCCTATCTCGATCATCGCCTCAGTCATCGGCGACGGGAATCCTTGGCCCGCGCGGTGAGCGCGTGGTTCGAGCCGCGCATTGCGGAGCGTTATCGGCTGGGCGCGCTGGCGGAGGCGTTCAACCTTTCCAGTCGAACGATGTTGCGAAAATTTCGCACCGAAACGGGGCGCTCGCCGCTCGATCTGCTGCACGATCTGCGCGTGGAGAAGGCGAAGCTCCTGCTCGAAACGACCACCCTTGGCATTGCCCAGGTGGCGGCGGAGGTGGGGTATCTCGACGTGGCAACGTTTTCCAGATTGTTCGCGCGACGTACTCAGTTGACGCCTGCTGCGTTTCGCAAGCGCTTTACCGGCATCGACGTCACGGTGTTCTGATGTTGTTCGGCGATGGCGAGCTGGCCGGGTAATCTGGCCATGCTGCCTGCTGCCATCGCCAGTCACGGTAGCTAACGTTAGCGGCACCCTGCCTTTCATGAGCACGCCGCATGGAAACGACCACGTCGCAACCTTCTTCTGTCCTTCAGGCCACGCGCATGGGCACGCCGACGTGGATCATGCCCCGTCGGCGCCTGTTGCAGTGGAGCATGCGAGCCCTGGGTGCGATCCGTCCGTCATTGGCGGCCAAGGTCATGGACTGGCTATGGTTCTCGGCACCCAGGTCGCGACCGCGTCCGAATGAACAGGTCGCGCTGGATGCCGGCAGGCGAACGTCATGGGACGTCCGGGGAAGCACGGTCACCGGGTGGGTTTGGGGCAGCGAGGGCCCGACTGTCCTGTTGCTGCATGGCTGGGGCGGGCATGCCGGCCAAATGCACCCGTTTGTCGAGCCACTTCGGGCAGCGGGCTTTCGCGTCATCGCCTTCGACGCGCCGGCCCATGGTGCATCGAGGGCGAGCCGGCATGGTGGGCGCCGGGTGACATTCTTCGAGTTCGCCGATGCCCTGCAAGCCGTGACGTCCCGCGAGCCGACCCTGACGGGCGTCGTTGCCCACTCGGGTGGGTGTACCTCGGTGTCGCTGGCGCTCCGTGCGGGATGGAAAGCACCGGCCAGCCTGGTGTTCATCGCACCGTTCGTGCAGCCCGCCGCCTCCATCACTGGCTTCGCCCGCGCTATCGGTGCGAATGACCGGGTGGCCGCCGTGTTCAGCTCAGCTGCCGAGCGATGGCTCGGGCATCCATGGTCTTATCTGGACATCACCACGTTGGGCGATGCCCACAAACAGCGCAGATTGCTGGTGGTGCATGATGAGGACGACAAGGAGATTCCACTGTCACACGCGCGCTCGCTGGTAGCGTCCTGGCCACGCTCACGTTTGCTGGTGACGCAAGCGTTGGGACATCGGCGCGTATTGCGCGACCCGCGGGTGGTGGAAAGCGTGCTCGCCTTCCTTGGGCGTAGCGCGTGGGCGCTGATCGAAGGAGATGGCGGCTATCGGCCGCGTGACTCGCGCGCCACTCTTGATGCGGCTTACGAGGACATGGTTTCCGATGCATGTGCGGGCCGCAATGGGCGGGAAGGGCGATCAGGGCAAGTGGTTTAGGGCAGGGTGAATGCCCGCTTTCACCCCATAACCGACATCAGTGAGCGGCGTCTCTGAGTACACCTTCAGTGCGGACGAACGTGCGAACTGCATGGGCAGCACTGTGCAACATGGCTTTGGCCAAGTGCGGAGCGTTCTTCTGAGTCAGGTTGTAACTCATCACCAGGCCCGCCAACTCGGCGAGGGTTTCCAGATCGCCCACGCTCTCCCTTATCGCGTTGCGCAGTTCCGATGAGACTCGATGACCAAGGTTTGTGATCGCAACGTGGAAGAGCGCCGCACATTCAGCGGCCGCCTTTCCCATCGTGGCTGCCTGCACCCTCGGTAGGTCGCCATCGTTGGCTGCATAACGCGCCAACTCACAATAGGCGCTGGCCGTACTCAGTGCCTTTGATACGGCACGTTCCAATTCGATCTGCAAGGCGCACACCTCATCATGCGAATGCCAGGTGTTAACGCTAGCTCCGGGGGCGTCGTCCTGGCCCCTGCTTGTTGGGGGGTAAACGATCGCAAATGCGCGAGGCAGCACCCCTGGGCACCCGCTCGTTTCCTCTGATCCTGCTGCTGCGTCTCCGTACTCGATCCATTGCGGACACAAGCAGCGGCTCTTGTGCAAACCGGCCGAGGGAGTTCAGCGTCTTACCACCCGCAAGACGCTTGCTTGGCGTCAGGCGGTCTGCGCACCGAGCGCATTCTCGGTGCGCATCAGTGCGCGAATAGTCTGGGCCGCCGTATGGCGCATGGCGCGGGCCAGATGTGGCGCGTCCTCGTTGGTCAGGTTGTAACTGACCACCAGTCCGGCCAGCTCAGCCAGGGTTTCAAGATCAACAACGCACTCTTGTGCGGCCCTGGTCAACTCCGGGGAAAAAAGATGACCGAAATCAGCGATGACCCCTCGCACGGTCGCCGCACCTTCCGTTGCCGCCTTGCCCATCGAGGTGGCTTGGGCCTTGGGCAACGTGCCGTCATTGACCGCGTCGTTTGCCAGCTCCCAGAACGCCCTGGCTATCCCGAGTGCACGCGATATACCGATGGTCGGCTCTTTACACATGCTGCCCCCCGTTGCCCCTTTTGGAGGATATTCGCTAAATCTTGCGACATTGGATAGGGGTAAAATTGCGCGTAAGGCTGGCGACAGAAAGCGGTGGCCAGCAAGTTCTCCGGCGCTTACTGAAGCGACCGGGCGACTGCCGTCGCAATGGCTCTTGCTGCACCATGCGCGAGTTCACTCGTTGCCTCAACGTCGGTGCTTCCGACGAGGTGGGGCACGGCATCCCGGCCAGGTAGCGATGTGTAAATCGCCCATGCGCCAATCCACCCTCCGGCGCCCGCCAAGCCAACGAAATCAGCGTGGACCTGGACGAAGCATGGGCCTATGACGAACCTTTCGGGCGGTTGGGAAGTCATGTCGTGCAGGAAGGAGCTCTCAGGTAGCGACGCCTTGGCGCCATGAGAGTTGGCACCTCGACGACATGGCGGTCGGCGTCACCTTGATTGTCTTCAGCGACCGAGGCTCCGGCGCACCAAGCTCATGCCTTTTTCAAGAAGCAGACCTTCAGCACGAGGCCCTTGATCTTGTCGGAGTTGCCTTCGATGTGTTCGGCGTCGCCGTCCACCAGGCGGATGTTGCGGATCACGGTACCTTGCTTGAGAGGGATGGAAGAGCCCTTGACCTTGAGGTCCTTGATCACCACCACCGAGTCGCCGCTGTTGAGCACGTTGCCATTGACATCGCGCACGACCAGATTCGCGTCTTCCGCGTGCGCGGCGACCTGAGGCCATTCGTGGGCGCAATCGGGGCAGATGAAGTGATCGCCGTCCGGGTAGGTGTTTTCCATGCCACACAGCGGGCAGGCGGGGATGTCGGATGTGCTCATGGGTGGGTTCCTAAGTTTCGGTGGGTAGGCTTGTGGGGCTCATGTCCGCAGCGGGCGCGTGGCCGTGGGTGAGCGAATGCAGGTGGCGTGCTATTGCCATTCGTAGGCGGCGGCACGCACGAAGTGCGCGCGTGCGACCAGGCTCAACCACGGGTGGGTGCTCTTCAGGGCTTGGTTGGCGGCTTCGCTGCCGTCGAACAGGTTGCGTTCCGACCAGTGGGCGCAGTTGCACACATCGGCCCAGATACCGCGAACCACGACCCGGTCCGCATCGGACAGGCCGGCGTGGGTCAGCACGGCTTCCAGGAAGCGCCACGGCTTGGACCAGTCGGCGAAGCCTTCAACGGCGGTGAGAATGTTGGATTCTGGCATCGGGTGTAACTCGGTGGATCTTGTTCAGGCGAGCCTTGCGCGAATGGACAGTGGACACATGCAGCGATCCCGCCACCGGCCATCAAGGTGTTGATGAGCGCAGTTGCCTGAGATGCCGATCGAGGTCGCCCCATCCCACCGGTTTGGTCAAGGTCACCTCGCTCGTGGCGTTCTCGTTTTGCCATCGATCCACGGGAGCGCCGCGTTCATTGAGCAACACGAACGGGATGCCGCAGCGGCGCAGCACCATCACTGCCTGCCTGGATTCGCCGTAGGGAAGGTGTGCGTCGACGATCGCCGTCTGCGGTGTCCCTTTGAGCAAGACATCGAGCATCGACTCGAAACCCGCCGACACATGGACCATGTAGCCGCTCTGTCGCAGGTCATGCTCCAGGACGGTGCGAAACGAAGCATCGTCATCGATGATCAAGATCGGCATGGACTTCCCACCTCATGCGAAGGCGCGCTGCGCTCCGGGGACTCCAGCACCCCGGAGCGACGGCATGGGCCCTTCAACGGCGGCGCCTGGACGAACCGTTCGACGGAAAGCGCGAAGACGGCACCAGGTGTCCCTGGACTGTCTCGAACAGCGGGCTGGCTGCCGCCGGATCGTGGAAATGCCTTCCCACGGCGGACGCAACAAGCTGCGCCATTTCGAGCGGGAGCGGGGCGTCATTGCCCGGCCATCCGGTCAATGCCATGCCTTCGACGCGCGCGGCGTGGTCCAGGTGTGGCAGCACCCCGTCGTAGACCTGGCGCCTGGCAACGGCTGCCGAGGCGGCCAGCTCGGCGGAGATCAAGACGCGGCATGCGGTTTGATTGGCCGTGCTGAGATGACGGCTGTATGCATCCAGACTCTGGGAAAACAGGTCGCGGTAGCGCAGCGTCTCGGACGTCGTGGCATGGGTGGCGTCGACCTCCACCATGGCGGCCGCAAACCGGATGGGCAGGCGCCGAATCAAGGTGGCCAGCGTGCTTTCCGCTGCCGCAGGATCCCGTTCGAGCGGGCGGCTCAACTGCGGTGCCACCTGATGGATCCAGGATGCCCCCTTGGGGGCCGGTATGACCGTCGTGCCACCGCGCTGGCTTCGTAGCCCGGCATGGGACTGGGCAAGCATGCCCCATGCGGCTGGCACCGTGGGCCAGCACAGCACCTGCACGAAAACCTGCCTGCCCTGGGTGCTGCCGGCGTACTCGCCGAGGAAGGCCATCTGCTCGGGGCGCAGGCCGGTCAGCGACTGCCCGGACCCCGGCTGCGCGTTGGCCGTGTATGGCCGGTTACTTGCCGCCTGCATGGCCACTCCTGGGGTGATCCCCGAACGACTGCTCCGGCATGGCCTCTTCCTCGGCATGCCAGGGACGACCGGTCGTTCGCTCGATGTACTCCCGGATCAGCCGGCGCACGACCTGCGATGGCGTGGAGTCCTCGGCGTCGCACAGCCGCTCGAAGACGGCCTTCTTGCGAGGGTCGATCAGGATGGTCAACCGGGCGGTGCGGTTTTCGATCGTCATGGGGATGCTCACACTGCATGTGTATGACATGATAATACCATGATCATCCAAGTCACCGTTTTGGGGGCGAGGGCATGGGCAAGGGCGGGATGTACGGGCGGGCGTTTGTTCCGAAGCTCGTCACGGTGCTGCGTGAGGGTTATGGCTGGCGCGACTTCCGCGACGACACCGTTGCCGGGCTGACCGTTGCCATCGTGGCGCTGCCGCTGGCCATGGCACTGGCGATCGCCAGCGGCACCACGCCGGAAAAGGGGCTCTACACCGCCATCGTCGCGGGCTTCCTGATTTCCGCGCTCGGTGGTTCACGCGTGCAGATCGGCGGTCCGACCGCCGCGTTCATCCCCGTGGTGTTCGTGGTGATCCAGCGCTTCGGCTTTGGCGGCCTGATCTTGTGCACGCTGCTGGCGGGGCTGATGCTGGTCGGGGCCGGCCTGCTGCGACTAGGCACCCTGATGAAATACATGCCGCAGCCGGTCATCACCGGTTTCACGGCGGGCATTGCCGTGAGCATCTTCTCCAGCCAGGTGAAGGATGCCCTTGGGCTGACCATGCCTTCGGTGCCGGCGGATTTTCTCGAGCGGTGGGCTGCCTATGCGCATTACCTGCCCACGGCGCGTCCGGCTGCCGTCGCGCTCACGATGGGCGGCTTGCTGACCATCGTGCTCCTCCGTCGCTGGCGACCGACGTGGCCCAGCTTTCTCATCGCCTTGACCCTTTGCACGTTGGTTGGCACCGGGTTCGGATTATCTGTCGAGACCATCGGCAGCCGATTCGGTGGGCTGCCCTCCAGCTTGCCGGTGTTCCATCTGCCGGACATTCCGTTTGCACGAACCCGCGAGCTGCTGCCCAGCTCCTTCACCATTGCGTTCCTGGCCGGGGTGGAGTCGCTGCTGTCGGCGGTGGTGGCGGACGGCATGATCGGCGGACGACATCGATCCAACGGCGAGCTTGTCGCGCAGGGGATTGCCAACGTCAGCTCGGCACTGTTCGGTGGCTTGCCCGCCACCGGCGCCATTGCGCGCACCGCCACCAACATCCGCGCCGGAGGACGCACCCCGGTCGCCGGCATGATGCATGCGGCCTTTCTGCTGGTGTTCGTGCTGGCCCTGGCGCCGCTGATGAAATTCGTGCCGCTGGCCGTCCTGGCGGCCGTATTGCTGGTGGTCGCCTGGAACATGAGCGAGATCGAGCAGTTTCGCCACACGCTGTCGGCCCCGAAGGGCGATGGGCTGGTCCTCCTGCTGACGTTTGGCCTGACCGTGTTCTTCGATCTCACGGTCGCGATCGAGGTGGGCCTGGTGGTCTCGGCATTCGTCTTCATGTTCCGCATGGCCGACGCGGTGGAGGTCAGTGCCGGGATCAAGCTGCTGGACGAAAACGGCGACGCCGGTGACGATGTCTCCCAGCGCGAAAGGCTTCCTCCGGGCGTCGAAGTGTTCCAGATCAGTGGGCCGTTGTTCTTTGGCGCGGCGAATCGGCTTGACGAACTGCTTGACCAGTTCCAGAAGCGGCCCAAGGTTTTCATCCTCCGCATGCGCCTCGTTCCCATCATCGATGCGAGCGGCGTGCATGCGCTCAAGGTCCTCCTGGAGCGTTGCCGTCGCCAAGGCATCGTGCTGATCATCTCGGGGCTCCAGAGCCAGCCGCTGCGTGTGATCCGACAAATGGCCGTGCATCCGCGCGAAGGCGAACTCTATCTCGCCGACAACTACGAGGAAGCCCTGGCGGTTTCCCGGCAACTCGTGGAGCCGGCGCGGGATGCGATTGCCACATGATTCAGCGTTGTCGCGGATTCATCGGGTGAGTGCCGGAAACGAGGATTTCAGCGTCGAGGCTCGAGCGTTGGCACGCAAGAACCCTCTGTTCCGCGCAATTCGCTCGATGACGCGACAATATGAAGAGCTGCCCGGGGGAAGGTGGTCATGGAATTGACGAATGCAATCGCTCGCGCGCATGGTGTGACGCTCGCATTCCGGGAGCTGGCGAATGACGCCATCAACCAGGGGTGGCTGCCAAAGACCATGGCGACCGTGATGTCCGGGGCTGCCAAACAGACGGCACTCGAGCTTGATAGGCAACTGGTGAAAACCGGTAGCGAGATTTCGCCACACCGCGCCAAAAAACTGAAGAACGTGTGCGCCGACTTGGAGGCGCTGGGCGATCTCGCTGGACTGGTGGCGCAATGTCATTTCACCGACAAGAACACGATGCAGCTTGCGCTTGTCTTGGGGTATACCGCCGAAAGGACCGCAGACATTCTGGGCCGCCTGGAAGACGCGCATTGAGGTTCGAACGAGTAAACGGTTGGAAGCCTTGACCGATACGAATGGGGCGCTGCCGGTGCGTCAAGGCCTGTTAGGGGGCAGTATGGTGTGCGCTTTCGACCCGAAGCGGTCACTATGAGGGCGGATGACCTTCGTATACGAAGGCGGTCAACTAGGTAATACCAAGGGGGATGGATGGATCCGGCAAAGAGGGACCGAAATAGCTGCTCGGCAGGCCGCACATGGGTGTGCCAGGTGCTCGCGCCGCTCCTTCTGCTGTTTTCCGCTGCACTTGCCGCGGGGTCACCCGATCTCGACTTCTGGCAATGGTTTGTGACCAACGACGCCAGGATCTTTGAGGCGAAAACTGCGGACGATCCTATTCTCGATCAGCTCGCCGCGCACCTGCATCAGATCAATCCAGATCTCACGTACCAAATTGGGTCCGTCCGCGACGGAAAGCGCGAATTTGTGATCAGCGCGAATGGCATCCGCTCCGCTTTTCCTTTCGTTGAGGCCCTTTATGCCAATGCTCCGGCGTCCGGGCACTGGAACTGGGCCAAATATCGGCAGCGACTCAAACGCCTCCTGGCAATTAAGTTAAACAACATCAGTGTGTCGCCTGGCGACGTCTCATTCGTCGCCACGGAGGAAGATGGAAAGTTCACGGTCGTCCTCTACATAAAAGGTCTGACGGAGCGTTCCCGTAGCGACTACGAGCAGATCGCCTACCTTTTCCTTGACCAAGCGCTGGGCGAATTCGATGTCGAGACCGGTGTCGGTTCAATAGAGATCCGGAAGGCGGATGGGGCTGGCTTCGCTATGTCGAAGCCACTGGGGCAATTGGCTGGGGATTTTGACCGTTATCGCGCCCTTCAGGCCAAGCGTTCGTGATGCCGGGCGTATTGGCTGCCGTGGATCGTTCACTAGCGGACCTAATCTGTGCATGCGCTCCCGAACCCGAAGCAAACTACCAACCGGCATTGGCGGTTGCTTGAGAGCCAGGTCCGAGGAAATCCTTTCGCGATCGCGAAGCACCCCGGTGATGACGATCCGGTCGGATCGGCGTCGGCAAAACCCTGAAGTGTCCGTGTGCCTTGAGCGCGCCAAAACGATTGGCAGCCGACGCGCGACTAGCTCATCGAGGCTCGGCACCGCCTGGTGGTGGAGCACCTAGAGGCCGGACATACGTAAGCAGTCGACACGGACGCCAGAGCTAGGAGATGCTTGGCAAAGGGGAGGAGTCCATATACGGACATTACGTCCTGGGCCAGCCTTCCTGACGGCGTCCCCACACGCCCGCTGGCTCGAGCGGGTCTTGCTGCGAGGCCAAGGCAAATGCAAGCTGACAGCACCGCCAGGTGTCCTACGGCATCCAGGGGGCGGATGAATGAATCAAGGGGGCAACATGGACGTCCAAGACGTAGGCAAGGGCTATCTGGCCGGGATCAGGTGGGCGGGATGCTGGATGATCCTCTGGGGCGTCATCGGTAGCGCCCATGCGGACAACCCTCCCGAAGGAAATACGAACGTTTCAGGCCTTGCCTTTGCGGAGGTCACCACGGAATCGATAGGGCAGCGCGTTGGCTTTCCTAGTGGCAATGTCGACGCTTTTCGCGTGGCTTGCGATCAGGGAAAGCCCATGTGGCTGCTGGGGAGGGAGAAGCCCTTCGCATGCCGCGGCCAAAGCAGCTCTACTGACTGGATGCTCGATCTTCCGGTCGATGGCCTGAGCGCATACACGGATAAGTACACCACCCGCCTCGTCAGTACGCGACCGATGCGCACTCTGCCGCTCGCCGAGAGCGACGGTGCGTTGGACCAGAGCCTGAAGGCCGTCCTCCCTGAAGCCTATCGAGAGGCCAGGCATGCCGCCCGGGTTGCATGGCGCGATGCGACATTGGTGTTCGTGCCGGGAGTAGCCTATCCCCTGGCCGATCCTTCATGCATCGCGATGAAAACCGCCGTGCTTTCGATTCAAGAGGGGCGGACAAGGCTTGTCGGCGAACTGGATGCCATGCCCAGAACCCTCGTGCAGGTAGACGGGCTCGACGGTCCCTTCATCTGGGGAGACGTCGGCTGCATCAGTCAGCCTGCCTCCACGCTATGGCGCATCAGCCCCGCATTGGCTGCCGTGGCCAGCTACGTGAACGGCATTGAAGACGAGACAACCCCGGAGGAACTGGACGCCGCAGCACGTGACGCAATAGAGCGGCGCCGCAAGTTGGGCGTCATCAATTGTTCGATGGCAGTCATCGCAACGGAGGCTGTCATCTGTGCCCATCCTGAACTTTTGGAACTGGATGGGCACATTGCCCAAAGTTTCGCTAACCTCCGTGCAGCCTACAAGGACGATAACCTCAACGACTTCGTTGATGGACAGAAGCTGTGGCTGGTGGAACGCAACGACTGCCACAATTCACCGACCTGGCAGCCATACGCGGAAGGCGAATTCGGTTGCCTCTGGACGGTGATGAATCGACGATCTTCCCGACTAGGCCAGCTTGAAGCCCATCAGGCAACGCTCGCTTCCACGGCTGCCGACTATAGCTACGTGAACCCGGCATACCTGCACAAGCACGCAAAAGCGTATGTCGGCAAACTTGTCAGGGTATTCGGAACCCTCGGCATGGAGGATTGCGGCCACTCCACGCGCGGCAAGATCTACTGGCGGAGCGCGGATATCGCCGTGAGAAGCACCGAGCCCGAACGAGATTCGTGCGCGCATGCGACCGCGTACTGGCCTGGCACCGTCGCTGAAGATAACGGAACGTTCTATTTGCAGCGTTGATAGATGACGAGTTGGGCGACGGATCATCCACTTTCGACCCGGAGCGGGCATAAGGGGAGTAACAATGCGCTACCTGAGCGAACTAAGGCGACGGATCAACCGAGACGACGGGAGGCTCCTCCAGGTCGGAAATCACCCAATAGGCTGGGTCGAAGGAGTCGGCCTTCTTCTGTTTGTCGGCGGCATCCTTCTTTGGCAGCTCCACGCAAAGACCGGGCTCAGCGAAATTTGGGCTGCTGTCGCCGGCGCGCTCGGTTTCCTTTTGTGCATTCTTGGGAACGCAGGAAAAGGCAGAGATTCAGGCGCTTGAGCTGTAAATTTGGGATGTCCGCTCCCGACCCAGAGCGGACATGGAGTCTGGCAGGACTTCAGGTTTTGCCCATCACATACGGGATGCTTGGATGAACCATGATCTTGCTCAAAAGAAGACTTCGAACGGTGGAATATTGCTCTTCGCTTTGGCGGCAATTCCGTTGGTCGCAGGCATCGTCGGGATGCATATGTGGTTCATCCCAAATCCGGACTTGAGCATTGTTGAAGCCGTCGCCGGCGGTGGATATACACTTCTTGTCGTTCTACTGACTTGGCTAGTAGGCCGCGTCACGTACGTCGAAAGGTGGCGTCAGCAGATAGGGGTAGCCAACCTGGCAATTGGCTCGTCTGCGGCCTTACTCTTGATCGGATTCTTTTCATATTTTGCAGCTTCTGTTGCGATACCGAGTGAATTTGCACGGTTCTTTGGCAACCCGTCCGATCGAACCGTAAGAGTCACGAACGTCATCAGGCATTCGACAAGAGCGAGTCCGTTTTGTCCCTACTCGGTCACGTTTCAAGGGCTCGACGGTAGCGCCGGGGCAGAGTTTTGTATGGAAGGGTACGTGGCACGCCACTTCCATGTCGGGGATGAGATCCACCTGCATGGCAGGGCAACGTACCTGGGGTTCCGAATCGATAGCTACAGCGTCTAAGAGGCATCTCAGCAGGGGTTCGGGTAGTGACATCCTGAGTGGGGACTACTCGGGCAAGGTCAGCTTCCGACCCGAAGCGGACATAATCACGAACATGACAAAACTCCTCGCCGCCACTGCACTCTTGATATTCGTTGCTGCCTGGTGCATAGCCGTCATCGCCTGGTTCTCCGCCATTGTCTTTGCCGTGAAGGCTGTGCGGCGGGCCCAACCTGGGGTCAGGCTTTGGGGGCGAGAAACGCTGTGGAATCCGGCAAACGGCCTTCTCAATCCTCAGTTACTGACGCCCGAGGGGTTGGCTTACCGCCGGAAGTGCTTCATAGCAATTGGGGTGCTTGTCGCGTGTGTTGGCATTCCACTCTTGGTGGCCGCACTCACAGGCACGCTTAAGTGAGCGAGGGTCCGCTTCCGACCCGAAGCGGACATTACCGAGCCAAAGAACGCAGGGACTTGTGGCGGAATTTGATAGGTATAACCCCGGTAGGCGGGCAGTTACGTTCTACGTGACATACCGGAATCGATAGAGCATGGCCCGTGAGAAGGAATACGTTCGCGCTGATCGCCGTCGCATGCGCTTTGTTCATGCAAGGCGCACATGCCTGCTCGCCTGTCGTGCCACAGGAGCGGATTCGCCAGTTCATTATGACTGAGCAGCCGTCTGACCTGATCGTCTTCGTTGGAAAGGTGGTTTCCGTAAACGAGCAGCGACAGGCCGATGAATATGTGGTCACGGAAACGACGCTACGGCCGACAAAGTGGTGGATAGGCTTTCGCGATGGCCTTGTCGTAGTTCGGACTGTTACGTCCGTCAGATCGCCCTGTGCGGGCATTGGAGAACTCAATGCAAGCGTTGGCGGGCAATGGCTGATTGCGGGCCGGACTCACTATGCAGTGACCGGTTCGTGGGTAGAGCTCGCAGACGGTATGCAAATAGAAGATGGCCGCATTCCACGCGGCCTGGAACAAGAGCTCCGCCAAAAAAATGCAGGCGGATAATGTCCGCTTCCGACCCAAAGCAGACATTTTGGGATTTGCTTTCAAGGGTCGATTCTTGGGTGGTTCCCTCCACAGGTTCCGTTTAATGAGGTCGTCCATGCGCAGGGGCTTTCTCGCAGTCTGTATGGCGCTGATGATCGGTGGCTCCTGGGCGACTTCGCCTTCGCCGGACGCGGCCGACACGGTCAGGAGGCTCTACCGGGACTACTCATCCGAGGCCACCATGATTGATTGGCCTGGGCATTCGATTGTCAATGAGCCAAGGGCCGTGCTTGAGCAGTACTTCGACTCTGACCTGGCGACCATCTGGCTCAAATCCAGGGCATGTACGGGTGGTGACTGTGCTGTTGATTGGATTGGCTACGAGCCGCTCTGGGACAGCATGGATCCCGCTGGGTTTTACAACGTTGCGGTCGAAGCCACGAATGATCCGCGCCTCGTGAAAGTCGAAATGAGTGGGCCATGCGTGCCTGTCCAGACATGCACGTCTGAGGATGACCGACGGGTGCGTCTGACCTATGTCTTGCAACCGACGGCACGAGGTTGGCGCATTTCGGACATTCGGAGCGAAGTGCATGGTTCGTTGAAAGCCGCGCTTCTGAAAGCATTGAGCGAGAAGTAATGTGTCCGCTTCGGGTCGGAAGCGGACTTTGTCGTAGTCACATGTGGGTGTCCCTTTTACACCGGTGATTTGCCATATTTCTCAGGCAGGCTCAGGTGAACTTGCTTGGTCCTGACGGAGGGATGCTAAATCGATGCGCGTACCGAAAGTGTTTGTTCTCGCGTTGCTGCTACTGGGAGTAGTAGGGGCACTTTGGCTCTATGCCGCCAGCAACGCTTGTATGACTGAAAAATCGTCGGTCCCGGCCCCTGGGGGCAGAGCGTTCGCCGAAATCGCGGAGACATCGTGTGATGTGATGGGGAGAAGCACTGTTGTCGAGATATCTATTATCGCTTCGGAAGGCGGCCCTAAGAGCAGGCGGTTTCCGGTTTTCAAATATGATCCGAGTGAACTTAGTGGCCCGGTAAATGTGACCTGGGCGAGCGATAAGGAACTTGCGATTTCCATTGATCGCGTGTTCGGTTTCGAAACTAAGGAAACCCAAGTAGCCGGCTACACCATTACCTACCACATCGGGGCTGTTGGACCGGTGGTCACGCGCGAAACCGCGCGGCCCCAACGGTAAGGTCCGCTTCCGACCCATTGCCGACATTGAAATGAAGAGGAATGGACTGGAATATGACGGCCGAGAACGTGCGCGATGTGCCAGTTGCAGTGCAGGGGACGCACTGGTTCAAAGGCCGGATCGCACTTGGCCTGCGGGCTGGTGTGATCGCGTGTGGAGTTCTTCTCACTTTCTCTATAGGCGCGACAACGGTTGAAACGGTCACGAACAGGGATCCTGGCCTCTGCGAAGCATTCGGTCGCATGGTGCATGCCTTATCGCTTCCGTCGCTATCTAGAGCGCAGCTGTGTGCCCTGCGTTTCGCAAGCCTCCCGGCGGCGTCAACTGGACCTTTCGGATTCACATTTCCTAACTGGCAGGTATTTTCCGAAGCTGATCCCGTGGCCGCCTACACCGTGCTTGTCGAAGAGCATATGAACACGTCGGCCCGCGAAACGGATACCCCGGAACTCAAAATGGCTGCGCAAAGGGAATTGGCTCGGCAAGGTGACGAGGTTGCCAGACTTGGTGGGCAGGGAAATCTGCTGTTCAGAAGGTCCGACATAACGGTGTCCGGACAAGAGCTCACCTTCGTGCAGGTGGACTGGCTGCATTGCCCGGTGCCAGACACGCGATATATGGGACCGCTTGTATATGCGAGTTATCTCAGTGACGACCCACGGCTACGTAAGCCCGTCCCCGGAGATTCAAGTCCATTGGCTGCTGAGCTGGCCATTTGGAGAGGTAGTACGCCTGTCGCCATTGAAGTTGTTCCGCCCATCAAAGACGTGGAATCTCACCCATACATCTTCGTCACCACCCTTTGGTGGCGAAAAACGGGTAGGAAGAGAGAAGAGAACGGGGCGTTGGGCGGGAGACAAGCTTGCGTGTTTCGGGTCGACGCCTAAGAGACTTCATCATCAGCGGAAGCGAGTGCATTTTTGCCGAAATGACGAACTACGAAGAACGTCCGCTCCCGACCCGAAGCGGACACTGCATCGCACAGGAGGGCAGATGTTCACCTGGATCAACAAGCAAGGCGTCAGCAGCTCGAACGGCTTCGTTGTACAGAGCACGGGGCGCTTCACGATGGAATATCGCGAGGACGGCCGCGTTCTGGCACTCGAAATTGAACAGGGCAATTACGGTGGCGGTCCAAGCATCTCGCTGGCCAGGCCGAGCGACCTTGAGCGGTGGGGAAAAAGCGGTCCTTCGATCAGCAAGTCTGACCAAGACCGCATCCGCCTCAATATCAAGGAGGCGCTAGCTTTCCAAGGCCTAACCCTGGAACCTTACTAAGGTCCGCTTTCGACCCGTAGCAGACATCGGAGCCTGACGTGTACGGAGGGAGCTTGTACAAGTTCGAGATCTATAGCGGAGAGTCATTGATTGGGTGGTCGGAGCTCGAGTGCGGCGATCCACCCATGGGTGTGGCATTCGGAAAGTTCGTCCCGGCGCCGGGCTATGAGGCCATTCGGTCTATCGTCGTTGCTTCGAACGGCAAGGACGAGAGCGCTCTACGTCTGTCGGCACGATTGCTAGACGGCACGGTTGTCGAAGCCGTCGGGGGTGTGCATATCGAAGATCACTCGGATGAGGCCGGAGAGGACGGAAGGGAGGTTGCCGTTCTTGGTATTGGGTATCCGTCTTACGAAGTTCTGTTTCCTGAACACGTGGCCACTTACCAACGACAATTCCCGGCTTCCGGCGGATTGTCATTTTTACGGATAAGGTCCGCTTTCGACCCGAAGCAGACGCTTCGCTGATTGCCAGCCAAATGGTCATTGAGGGAGCGAATGAAGATCTGGATCTTCGTTGTCACGGCCATGGTCTTTGCCCTGGCTCCTATCCCGTGCTTTGGGGTACCTGGAGCCAAGGGAGATCCCCTGTGCTCTCCTCTCAGGACATTCGTTGCGTCGGTCAAGAAAGATGAATCAAGGACGCTTGAGTTCCGTACGTCATGGGGTACGGATTTCAAGGATTCGCCTTCGTCAGGCAATGTGTTCGCTGCAAGACGATGCATGTTTGCGGACTATGAGCCTGGCCGCTCTGTCTGCGATTACCTGATGGAACATGGCGCCATCGAGTTTTCCGAAAATAACGCAAAGAACGCCATTGTCTGCCTAGCGCCGGCGATGCGATTTCCTCCCAATATGACCCTGGATCGTATAGCCGTGAGCTTCTACTACGGGACCGAATCGCGCGGCAGCAATATCCAGATCACTTTTGCTGAAGACAGGACGATTGGCGGGATGGTGCTGACCATCAAGGCCGACGGTTACTAATTTTCGATGTGCGGCTCAAGTGTCCGCTTCCGACTGCGGTTTCAGCCGGTCGTTGCAACACTCCCGCTGCTCGCGCAGTCTTTAGTGTGTTGCAATGACCGGCTGAAACCGCAACCCATGGCGGACATTTGTGGAAAGCACCGGCATAGGAGGGTGAATGTTCGCAGGGATCTTGATTGGCGTGCTTCTGGTTCCACTGCTAGTGCCGTCATGGCTGGTGCTGGTTCATTTTGGCCGACTAAATGCCAAGCAAGCCTTGCGGCGGGCCTGGCCCATTTGGATAAGCCTTGTCGTGATGGCCGCTGGACTGATCTTCTTTGCGGATGCCGTCGGACTGAGAAACCCTCTCGGTTACACGCTGGGCATATGCATTGCCCTTGGCATGTCAGGGGCTAGTTTTCTCTGGTGGCGAAATTATGGACGCTGCTAGGTCCGCTTCCGCCCCAAAGCAGACATTTCGCATGCGCGATGCCAAGCTTATGGGGTCGGTCTAGGGGTTCGCCGATGTCCCCCGTATCAGGGCCAGGCTTACTCCAAGGCGAACGAAATTGAACCTGGCCTCGCTTCTTTACCAGTGGGCCGCCGCGCGTCACGCCGTCACCCCGTACCGGGCGACGGCTCGCGCTACACGAGCACCCGGTAAGTGGATTGCACCAGCCCTGACGGAAAGCTCCGGGACGACTCCAGTGCCAGACCGATATCCTGCGGCAGCGCCCCGAACAGCGACCTTCCAGCCCCGATAAGAACCGGCACTGTCGTAATGGTCATGTCGGCGATCAGTCCCTCGCGCAGAAACGATTGCACCAACTGCCCGCCATCCACGTAGATACGGCGCACGCCTTCCGCCGCCAGGTCCGCCATCAGCTCCCGTGGCGTACGGCTGCAAAAGCGGACCTTGCCTCTCAGCGCCTCGGGGATCGGCGTTCCGGCCAGTTGCCTCGACAACACGAGCACGGGCCGGTCATAAAACCAGTCGCCCATTGTCAGGATTTTTTCGTAACACCCGCGGCCCATCACGATCAAGTCTTTGTTGGCGATGAAGTCCGTGTAGCCGTGGTCCTCGGTCGGATCGTCACGCTGCAGAAGCCAGGCGATGTCGCCATCGGCGCGGGCAATGAAGCCATCGAGGCTGGTGGCAATGAAAACATGTGCGGTCGTCATGGCGTCGAATGTGTTCCTTCACAAGATAAAAGTTCAGACTGCTTTCCCGTGTGGACTAAGCAAAATGTCCGCATCAAGATTGAGAACGGGCGTCAGCGAGCGGCTCTCCTGAGCCAATATTTGCCAACCGGTGGATGTCGGCTTTCGACTGCGACTTCAGGCGGTCAGCGCAACACACTATAGACGGGCAAGCGTGAGGAGTGTTGCGCTGGCCGCCTGAAGTCGCAGATGCTGGGAGGGACCGCGTTCGACTCAGAGCGGACGGTGCCTGCGATGACTGTCGGTTCAGATGATTGAGTCATTCAAGAGTCCAATGGCCAACAACTTATGATCAAGATGCAGAGACCGGAAGATGTGCCCGGAGCGTTCCAGGCGGCCTGGAATGCGCATGATATGGCTGCTCTCGGTGCGTTGTTCGATGATGAAGCAACGTTCGTCAACCGCTTCGGACACTATGTCCAAGGTGTCCCAGAGATCATCGCGCTCCACGAGCCGATTCACAAAACCATCTATCGCGACTCCAGCTTGGAAAATGAGCTGATTGATGTCGCTCATATCGCCGAAGGCGCAGCGATCATCCATTTCTGGAGTCGCCTGGCGGCTGGTGCAGCTCATCCGGCTGGACCGCACAAGGTGGATACCTTGATCCTCGCCGTATTGACGCGGCAAGGCGAGACCTGGCGTATCCGAGCGTTGGAGAATGTGACTCTTACAAACCCGCGAACCGGGGAGACGATCTTGCGCGGTTAGCGCCTGGTCTTAGTAGTCACGCTAACGAATGTCCGCTTCGACCCGTACCCCGTGCGGAATTGATGATCTTCGGGGATGGGCACCATCTGCATACCAGCTATCCAGAGGCATTCCTTGGAGCCCTCGAACCGTTCCTGCGGTCGTCTCTTCGTGAGGGTAGGTCCCTGTCCGAAGGACCGGCCTACGGCTAAGATCTGGCAATGCGCGGGCCCGCTTTCGGCCGAAAGCGGGTAGGGGTGTCATCAGTCCAAAGGGGGATTCGTGAAAACGCCGGAAGAGTTCGCTCGTGCAATCAACGACCGGAAGGCTGATTCGAACCTGGAGGTAAGGCGCCAAAGGCCAAAAGTGATCATCGTCACGATGATCTTGGCGGTGTTTATGATGGTTTCGGCTGGGAGTGGCCTCTTGCGCCTGGGCATCGCGACGGAGAGGGTGCTGCAGGTGGGAGGCTCATTCCTGGCATTTGCGGATGCATTGAGTCGAGATCTGGGAATCGCCGTCCTTGCGGCAGCTACGCTCTATGCTTGCGCCAAGCGGCCACCCTGGGGCCGGATTGTTTCAGTGGTATTTGCCGTGACTTTCGGCGCTCTGTTTGGGGTCATATTGGCATTTCCTGATCCTCATCCTGTATTCCAGATCGCCCCGGGAGCAGAGCAGGCCGGCGCTTATGCCGCTGATGTACTGATGGCCTTTGGCATCGTGGCTTATGTATGGTCAATGGTGATGGGGCGAAAGGCCAGAGCCTTCTTCGCCGGCCCTTAACTGGACAAGACGGCTAACCATGACATTTGGACGTCATATGCGCTTCCCTCCGAAAGCGGACACTGCCTCATCAACTTCTGAAGTGATTTGGATTGGGCGGGAGGGGCAATGATCGGCGGGCGTCGAAAGTGGATGCGAGCCAACATAGGCACGTTCCTTCAGCAGTATCAGCGGAAGGCTCAGCGAGGGGTTGAGCCAAACGATCGTCATTACGATCGAGATTTCGAGGCAAGGCTGAGAAGAATGAAACCCGAAGACCTGAGCCGCCTCATGAGCGACGATGACGGCCAGGAAACGGGCGAGGATGAGTGGCACTGAAGGTGCAGTGTGCTCTCCTGGATCGATGGCTCTCGCTGGCCGGTCCTCATAGAATGCATGCGCACTTTTTTTCCGCAGGCCGATTCGAAGCGAACACTCATCCACAGGGGGCGAAGTGAAGGCGCCGGAAGAGTTTGTACCAACTGTCAATGATCGCCACGCGGGTTCCGAATCGAATCCGGGCAGGCAAAGCAAGCCGGCCATTATCGTTTTCACGCTGATCCTTGGCCTGCTTACCTTTGTGGTCGGCCTGACCGGGTTCTTTCACTCGATGAAAGTGGCCGCCATTCTCTGGCACGACGGCACCACGTTCCCACTGTGGGCCGACCTTCTGGTTCGCGACATTCCGCAGCTTGGCCTCTCAAGTGCAGCGTTCTATGCCTGTCTTAAGCGGCCTGCCTGGGGGCGCGCCGTCTGCCTGGTGTTTGTTACTGTCTTGTACCTCATGCTTCTGTGGTCGCTGACGTCCCCGAGTCGGTACCCACTGTTCACCGTCACCATCCTCGCTGAGTACGCCGGGTCGGCGGTGCAGATAGTGATGATCGTTGGAATGATGATCTACACAGGGTCCATGCTGTTCGGGAGCACCGCACGTGCGTACTTCTTCGGCCGTTCATACGCGAAGTGAGGGCAGGCTGCTTTCTTGATTCCGCTTCTATCGCTGAAGCGACGGCATGAAGATCAGGGCTTGAGGCGAGGTACGCCTTATTTGAGGGGTTCGCACAACCCCTCAGCTTTTCAGCGGAATAGCGCCGACATTCGATCTTCCTGACGCCGTCAGGCCCGCCCTCGGTTGGGCCGACACCCATCTCACCCAACCCTGACAGACGATGTGCACCCTGCTTGTTAGGGTCGGCCAGTCATTCGCGCTGTCTTCTCGTAGGGCCTCGCGAATGACCATGACGACGAAGTCATGAGACGCGAGCCGTGAGTGCGGTAACACCCACGACCCGCTAACCATCACCAACTTATAGAGAGTTGATCATGGCTACCCGCGATCATACGGTACGCATTCGCCCGTCCGTTCCCCCTGACGGCACCCTCACTCCTCCACCTGGCGACCCGTCCTCCACGGGTGCGGCCTGGCCCGGCACCCTGCGTCGTGGCACGCGCGGTGACATCGCCCTGGCGGTGCTCGCCCTCACGCGCCTGCGTTATGACAGCGAGCAATGCCGCCAGGCACGGGCACGAGGATTCCCCGGCAGACCGCTGGAATGGCCGCTTCCCGTGCTCGTCACGGCCAGCCTGGGCACCGCCATCCAAAGTCTCCAGCAATACGCCAGTCTGCTCGGACACGAACCCCGAGTGAAACCACCACGCGACCGATGAACGCCTCTGCGGCGCATCGGCCGATAGGGCCATGCGCCGCACCCGGGCGATCACCGACAAGGCCACCAGGCATTCACCGACACGGAGCGCTGTAAGCGCCTATCCGCCGTGCGGCCGTGTCCGACAGGGAGGACAACCCATGGATCTGATTCAACTGACCGCACATGTGGACGTGGCCCCCTCGCAACCGCTGCGAACCCCCGGCGACATCCTGCTGCACGCCTACCTGATCCCCAACGCACTCAATCCCGCCCAGCTCGCTCGTCGCACCGGCATATCCGCCCGCCACATCAAAGCCTTCATCGACGGCACCCACCCCATCACCCCCAAGATCGCCCTCCGCCTTTCCCTCGCCCTCGACAGCACCGCCTTCTACTGGCTGGCCCTGCAGGCACGGTACGATCTGGAGAAGGGAAAGCCCGTGGTCCATGCCTATCGTCCCCTGGTTGATTAATCGGCTTGGGGTGCGGGAAGCAAGAATGGGGTCAGGGTACTGGCGCTCAGGGGCGCGCTCTGACCCCTTTTTTTTGCCGTTTTCAATCCAAAGCAGGCCTTTCGCTCGTAAGATCGCCAATCGCTCGACCAACAGCCTTCAGGGGGGGGCGTAGTGGGCCAATTCATCCGACTTTCCTGGCTCGGCCTTGCGTCGGCAATGATTACGATATCGCCCGCCTCTTACGCCAGTTGTTGGGAGTCTGGTGAGGGGCCGTCTGCCATCTATCGACATCCGACGATTCGCGCCGAGTTCAATGAGGCAGTGTTCGTAATCACCGGGCGCGTGACGGCTGAACGCCATATCTCGGAGCCTGACGATCCGGAGGGCTATGCTTGGACGATCTATACCGTTCAAGTACTAGAGACTTTCAAGGGGGCGTCGACGCGGACGATCCAGCTTCTGTCGGAGAACACTTCAGCAAGGTTCTGGATGGATGCCGGGAAAACGTATCTCTTGTTTGTAAGTCGTTCCTCGGTTGTTGAAAAGGCGGGAAAAGAGCGCTTTCCGGCGGACTACGTAGACAACTGTGGAAACTCGGCGGCCGTCCAGGGCGCTGAACGTGCGCTCAGGACGGTTCGCAGTCTTTCGAAAGTTCGGTAATGTGCGCTTTCGACCCGAAGCAGACATTGACTGTGAGCGGGTTCGTTCACGATAGTCAGTTGTGGGGACATCAATCTGTTGGCGCTGGGGGGGGCGCCGAACATGGCGAAGAGCGACAAGATCGTTTCGGGAATTCTCTTGGGGCATGGGGTGCTCGGGTGTGTTTGGGTCACTCAGATGGCGCCCCATTACGGGTACTCACCGGTTTTCTTGGTGCCGAATTTGGCACTGACACTCATTGGGGTCGTCGCTGGCATCGGTTGCCTACTGAGCAAGCGATGGGCGGCCTATTTGGGTCTGGTTTTCTGGGGAATCCAGACAATCCAGGTCCTGACTCCCACCTTCCAGTTCTCCTTCACGCTGGGCTTAAACGCCATTCTTTCTGCGGGATGGTTTGGGCTCGGACAGTTTGGCTTGAACGTGTTTGCACTCGTCCTTTTCTGCTGGCTCGCAGTGCGAATCAAGGCCTTTGGAAGTTCGTTCAGCGCCGCCGCTAGGGAAGCTTCTACTACCTGACCGGTACTGGTATGCCCGCTTTCGAGTGCGGACATAATGCAGACAGGTCGGCGGTACTAGGGGCGCGTTAGGAGAATCTATGTGGATTGCACGGCTTTACGTGCTTGGCTTGGCCATTCTGTTGGTTGGCGTGTTCGCTGGGTACGGTGCGTTGTTGCCAAAGGTAAGTTGTCTTCGACAGGGGGTGGTATGACGGATCGTCGCGTACTGAACATGTTGTATGTGCTGCTGGTTCTTGTTGTGATCAATCTTGGGGCAACGTTCTATTTCCAGCTCACCAAGGCCCAGACGAGTGCCGGCACTTCGCATAATGAAAGTGCGGAATCGACACTGATTTCTGACAAGGAAGCGACCGATTTTGCGCGAAGCGCGATAGATCTCTACAACGCTAAGGACATGCATGGCTTGTACCTGAAATTCGACGAGCTGGCGCGCTTGAAATTCACGGAGCAAGAGTTCAGCGACAAGCTTTCCAAGCTCCAAGGAATGATGGGGCAAGTGCAGGATTTCGCTTACTCGAATGCGGCGATTGCGGGAAAGGAAGGTGACAGGACCTATCTAGTCCTTAATTACAGAGCGCGTCTGGCTGGAGGTACTTTCAACTCAGGTGCCTTGAAGTTGACGATCGCAATGAAGGACGGTCATCCCAGTCTCTTCGGCTTCTATATCACCGGACAAGCCGAGTAGCCGGCAAAACAACGATTTTCGAGATGTCTGCTTCCGACCCAACGCGGACCTTACGAAGACGTGTACCTGTGCCGCTAAGGGGTTAATGGATGAGCGCGCCACCGATCCAAAATCTCGAGAACATTGATGTTCTGGGGCGTCGCAAGGATGGAGGCATCGACCTCGCCATCGTGGTTAGCGGCCCTTTGCGAAATACGGCGGACCATCTTGATCGAGTTGAAAGGAAGATTCGGAATTATATCGGCGAGGTCTCGTCACCTGAGTTTTCAGAGCAATTCCCCGCAAATGAAGCCTCGCGACGGATCTTGCTCGTCACTGAGTACACCATCGATCCGGCTGTTCTTGCCTTGATTAGTTCGCTTAGGCGCATTGCCGTGAGTGCAGGCGTTGCTCTGGAGATTGTTACTGCCAGGTCCTTCTTCAAGGATTAGCCCATAGATCTCAGAGGATTACCCGACTAATCTAGATGTCCGCTTCCGACCCGGAGCGGACATTAGCTAGGATGCGCTAGAGGGCCTGACAGGGGAGGCACAAGTGAACTGGAGGGCTATTTCGGTACAAGTTTGTACGCTTGCCTTGCTCTGTGCTCTCTTCTATTTCCACGAACGTTCCAAGGAGCGCGACGCCGC
>JACXTT010000198.1_pt1 | contig 96763 bp, 101 predicted proteins | sample 9270951 | NCBI WGS metagenome assembly JACXTT01 (sample SAMN15532306, study PRJNA645909) | rock metagenome | isolation source: weathered quartz diorite | place: Puerto Rico | collected 2017-06-21 | reverse complement strand
CGGGATAATCGTACAGCTAGGAAGCTTTATGTCTAGCGAAAAACGTATTGCTTAAAAAAGTAATGTTCCCTAATTCAATCCGGGCAAGAGCTTTAATGTAAACCAGTTCGGCCGTGTCTGGTACGGTTTTTACAATAACTTTTTCAAATTCAGATACATTACTCAATCGCCCGTTAACCAGGATCCCCAACTCATACGTCTGACTTGATGCCTGTGGCGGTACACCAGCAGTACCGGCCGCTACCTGCACATTTTGGGCATTAAGGGCGGTGATTACATCCTGAGGGGTTAAGCTATAAGCTGCCATTTTATCCGGGTTCATCCAGATACGCATACTGAAATCATCAGTAAAGCGGTTGATACTGCCTACACCGGGTACGCGCAATAAGGCATCCTGTATAAAGATATTGGTATAATTATCCAGGAAGGTGATATTATGCGTTCCTTTCGGAGCATAAATGGCCACCATCATCAGCATACTGGGTTTAACCGCACGTACAGTAAGGCCAAGCCTGCTTACTACGGCTGGTAGCAGGGGAGTAGCAATACTTACCCTGTTTTGAACATCAAGCGCGGCAACGTCAATGTCTGTTCCCATTTTAAAGGTTACATTCATGGTCATTTGCCCGTTATTGGTGTTATTACTTTGCATATATTCCATGCCTGGGGTTCCGTTTACCTGTTCTTCGATGGGGGTAGCTACGGTTTGTTCAACGGTTTGCGCATCGGCACCGGTAAACTGACCGTTCACCTGTACAATAGGCGGTGTAATGTCCGGATATTGGTCTATCGGTAAAAGCAGTATACTTACTGTACCGGTAATAATCAGTACAATAGATATAACTATAGCAGTTACAGGTCTTTTAATGAAGGTATTAGCAATCATACAATACTTTGTCTAAAAAATTTCGGATCGTGTTCTCTGACGAGGCTTTTAACGCCCGCCCCTGCCACCTGCTGATGGCCCAATCTTATTAGCTGTGGTGATCCGTGAACCATCATGTAACAGCTGTACGCCATCAACTATAACCCGGTCGCCATTATTAATACCACTTTTGATGATCATATTTGGCCCTATAGTTTGACCAACCTGAACCTTTTTCTGCACGGCTATCAGTTTCTTTACTTTTCTCTTAGCTGAGTCGGCACCGGCTTTTGGATTATTCATCAGGCTGTCTTTTGCGGTATACACAAAGTATTCGCCCATTTGCTCAACAACTGCTTTGCCGGGAACTACCAATTGCTTACCCTTTTCCTGGTTATGAACCCGCACCACGCAGCTCATACCAACCCTAAGCATTCCTTTAGGATTTGGAAATACGAGCCTGATGGTAATAGATCCTGTTTGTGAGTTAACCGCGCGGTCTATCACCGAAATTTTTCCATTGATCGGGTAAAGACTATTATCTGCCAATAAAATGGTGAAAAGCGAATCGGTGATTTGCTGTTTGCTCTGTTGTAGCAACTCAAAGCGTGGCAACTGTTTTTCGTTGATCACAAAATCAACCGCCATAGGATCATCTGTAGATATGGTGTTCAATACAGTTGAACCTACGGTAACTACGTTGCCCAGCTTTACCTGGCTAAAACCTATGGTGCCATCAAAAGGGGCGTACACGGTAGCGTAGTTTAAATTTGTACGGGCCGTTTTTACCGCCTGATCTGCTGATTTTACCTGGCTCTGCGAGTTTTGCAGCGTAATTACCGCATGATCGTAAAGTTGTTTGGCAACCGCGTTGTATTTATTTAAATACTCATAACGGTCGGCATCCTGTTGCGATTGTACCAAGGTGCCTTCAGTTACCTTACGGTTTGCTACCGCGGCATCATAGCTGTCCTGGTATATACGCTTGTCGATCTCGTATAATTTCTGACCTTTTTTTACATGAGTGCCTTCGGTAAAAAATATACCCGTAACGGCACCCTGAACCTGTGGCAACAGCGTAACCTGGCTAAGCGCGGCCGTGGTTGAAGGATATTGATCATAATACAACACATGTTTCTCCTTAACCTTAAACAGGTTAACAGGAACTTCCGGATTAACAGGTGGTTGTTTTTTGTTGCATGCTGCCAGAATAGTAAGGCTTATAAAAATGGCATTTAAAAATACTCTTTTCATGGAGTTTGTTTTTTATATTAATAAGTGATATCTCCCATTGCTTTTTCCAGATCAATTTTGCTCGAAAGCAGCTGGAACAGCGCGTTGGTGTAATTGATTTCTGCGGTAATTAGGTTCGTTTCGGCGGTGATCACATTCAGATAAGCCACAATACCCTGCTTATATTGAAGGTCGACCACAAAGTAAACCCGTTTGGCCATGGCCACATTTTTTTGCTGAATATTAAAGCTGTAAAGGTTACTCCGGTAATCGGCCAATCCGGTAGCATACTCTTTATGCAATTGCAATTTCAGATCAGCTTCGTCCCAACCAATCAGTTGTTCCTGCAAATGCGATTTGTGCAAATTATGCAGACGGGCAAAACCGGTAAATATGGGTATGCTGATCGATAACCCTACCAGCGAACTTGGATAGGCTTTGGATAAGAGACTTGGAAAATTATTGTTCGCGAATTGTGCGCTATAATTAAAAAAACCGGATACGGTGGGCAAAAATTGATACCTGTAATAGCTGCTTAATTGAAGCTGCAGATCTTTCCGGGTTTTGATCTGTTGATACTCTATCCGTTTTTCATATTCTAACTGCCGGGTAGTATCAATCTGGATGTCATTCATCATTTGTACCGTATCGATACTTACATTAAAATCCTTATCCGGTTCATAACCCATTAACTGTTTTAAAGCCGCATACTGAGGTACAATATTCTCATTGGCCTGCTTCAACTGTGCCCTGGAATTATTGAGGGTGATAGTAGCCTGCAGATAATCTGTTTCATCTACAATACCGCCTTTATATTGATGGTATGTATCGCGAAGATTTTTACCCAGGCGGGTGGTATCCTCTTTTAAAACATTGATCTGCTGCAGGGTAAGCAATACATTATAAAACGACTTGCTCACTGCCGATACCAGGTATATTTTGGTACTATCGGTTACTTGCTGGGCCTGTTTAACCAGCAGGGGGGCAGTTTTAGCGGCGTATAATAAATTAGGGCTTACTATAGCCTGGGTAATGGCCAGTTCAGGGATAAATGTATTGGAATAGCTCGACCGCACATTGGTGGTTGAGCCGGTGCCTGTACCTGTACTGCCAGTGGTAGTGCCGCCGGTACCTACGCCCGTTGATATATTGGCGTTTGATTGCTGGATATAATGGATGAGATTGCCGTTTGCATTGGCCTGAGGTAGCCAAGCCGACAAATTAATGGCGTTGGTTGTTTTGGCGATATCAACATTAATCAGCGATTTGTTTAACGCCGGCTGGTGTATCATTGCATAATCGATACACTGTTTTAGTGTCATATACTGATCGCTGCCATTGCCTGGATTGGTAGCATTAGGCATAACAGGAAAGCCAACTTTATTGGTGTCCGGGATATTATCCGGAACTGGGAACGATTTAGGTTTACGTTTACCATTTTGCGCATGAGCACTTAACGATAAAAATAACATACCCGCGAGTACAACGGAAAGGTTGCGTTTTATATTAAAATGTATTCTATTCATTTCAAAACATATTGTTTGTGCCTTGTGGCACATCCGTATTTAGTTTTTTCAGGATGATGGTTCGGTCGATGATTATCTATTTGTTTTTTTAAGCGACAAATTTTAAAAACCAGCTGAACGAACAGGGATATGAGGTATTATTCCATATGGAAACCGGAATACATACATATCATGGATCGGAACTCCTGTCAATCAGAAGCTTCAATCAATTAGAGCAGGAAATGGCAGGAGAAGATCAGATTCTAAGCGTACACAATCTCAGATAGGAACTTGGTGATAACACACCTGGTTGAATTAAATGAGTGTTACGTTTTTTAATTATAGCCAGTGAAATAAGGCTACCTAAAAAGAATGATACAATAAGGACAAGATCCTTATTTGGAGGAGTTATTAAAGCTTTACGGCTGTTTTCGATACCTCGTTGAAAAGGTGTCCTTACACTACCCGCGCTTTGATTTTTATGAAGGATATCTATACTTGAAGATGATTGGGATTTGTTGATCGGGATATAGAACCGGGGCATAGACGCGATGTGGATCAAAGATACAGCCTGCAATATCACTAAAAGTGATAAAACAATACACTGCCTTATGATTTGTTTCCGCGATTTCAAAACACAAATTTTAACTGCTGTAAAAATACAGTTTTAACTATAAACTATTTTGTAAATATTTAGATACAAAAAATAATAACCGAAATAGAGGAATAAAATAAACTATTCCATTTTTCTGATCAATTCACCCAGTATTTTGAAGCTTCGTTCCACCTCAGCGTCAAAAGGTATCCCGAAGCTGATACGAATAAAGTTGCTGAACCGGGCGTCGGTAGTGAAGATCTGTCCCGGGGCAATGCTGATATTTTGAACTATGGCTGCCTGGTAAAGTTCCAGTGCGTTGATCTTTTTATTAAGCTCAATCCATAAAGTATAGCCTCCCTGGGGTTGGCTTATTTTAATGTCTGCCGGAAAGTATGTTGTAATGGCTAGAGTATACCTCAGACATTGAGTGTGCAAGGCTTTACGAAGTTTGCGCATATGTAAATCATACCGGCCGGTTTCAAAGAATAAGGCAATAGCCGCCTGTGTGGGCGTGGTGGAAGTTACAGTATGCATCATTTTGATATTAATAACCTGGTCTTTAAAGCGGCCGGGTATACACCACCCAACCCGGTAACCCGGAGCAATTGACTTAGAAACAGAAGAACAAAGCATTACCCAACCTTCGGGATCAAAGCTTTTGCAGGTACGGGGTCTGCTCTTACCAAAATAAATCTCTCCATAAATATCATCCTCTATCAATGGTATTTGTTTATTGCTCAGTAGAGTAACCAGTTGTTGCTTGCGATGGTCGGGTATGCAGCTACCTACCGGATTACTAAAGTTGGGTATAAAAAGGCAGGCTTTAATGGTTACTTTATCTATAGCCTGTGCTAAATAATCTATATCCACACCGTTACGCGGGTCAACAGGAATCTCCAATACCTGCAAGCCCAGGCTTAGCATCACGTTGAATATACCAAAATAAGTAGGACTTTCGATCGCTACGGTATCGCCAGGTTGGGTAACGGCCCGCAGACAAAATAGCAAGGCCTCCATACAACCATGAGTGGTTACCACATCATTTTCGGTAACATGGCTACCCCAGTTAAAGGCGTTCTTAGCTATCTGTTTACGTAAAGAAATATTTCCCTGACCATACTCATAATTGGTGCCTGCTGATGGGTTTTTACGCAGCGCTTCCATCATGGAGCGACTAAGTTTTGACACAGGTATCAGACTTAGATGAGGTGCTGATTGTGATAAACGTAAAACACTTTCTTTGGTCATGTTAATATGAATCATGGATATCATCTGGCTTACATCGGTCTGCTCCAGGCTTTTTATAGGTGGTTTACTTTCCGGAGACCTGGTTAATAGCGATGGAGAAAACCGAACATAATAACCTGATTTTGGCCGGGCTTCAATCATGCCCATGTTTTCCAGTTCTACATAAGCCTTAAAAGCTGTGCTTATACTGATATTTTGTTCCTGACTCAATGCACGAATAGAGGGTAATTTATCGCCGGTTTTGAGCAAACCTTCTCTGATCTGTTTTTCAATGCGGCCAGAGATCCTGGCATATAAAAAATCATTATCGATAAAAATCGCTGCTGTTGCCATTTAATACAATCTGTTATGTTCAAAATTAATAATTCTGCATCTGTTTTGTTATTAATCTGGGCTTTTACTTTGTCTTATAAAATTATTCAATTACTTGCTATGGAAATTGCACCATTAAGTCCACAGGAAATACAGCAGTTAAGGACTGAAACTAAAGGAACTGCCGAAAGGATACATTTCAACAATGCCGGCTCGTCATTACCACCCGACGTTGTTGTTGATACGGTGATCAGTTACTTACAGGAAGAGGCAACGCATGGTGGTTACGAAACCGAAGATAAGTATGAAAAGGAAATGGAACATACTTATGATCTGATTGCAAAGCTCATCAATGCCAACAGAGATGAAGTGGCAGTTATGGAAAATGCAAGTATAGCCTGGGGGCTGGTATTTAATGGTATTGTTTTTACTGAAGGTGACGAGGTCATTACGTCAGAAATGGAATATTTAAGTAATTTGATGGGTTTCATAACCGCGCAGAAAACCCACGGTGTAAAGATAATTGTGATACCTACAGATGAGCAAGGTAATTTACCGGTACAGGCCTTAGAGGATGCTATCTCACCCAGAACAAAGTTGATTGCCATTACACACATACCTTCAACAGCGGGTACTATCATTCCGGTTGTTGAAATAGGTAAGATAGCGCGTAAACACCAGATTTTATATCTGGTTGATGCTTGTCAGAGTATTGGGCAGCTTCCTGTGGATGTGAAGGAAATAGATTGTGATATGCTTGCAGTTACCGGGCGAAAATATTTACGGGCGCCTCGCGGAACTGGTTTTTTGTATGTACGGAAAGAAGTTCAGGCTAAATTGAAATTGATACTGATGGATGGTTTCACAGCAGAATGGGTTATAGAAAATGACTATAAGATAAGAAATGACTGCCGTCGCTTTGAGCTTACAGAAAAGAACCGTGCTGTTTTTTTAGGTTTTAGTAAAGCCATTGAATATATATTAAATATCGGTGTACAGCGTACCTGGCCCCGTATACAACAGTTAGCCGCCTCCATGCGTAAGCAATTGGAAGGAATTGAAGGAGTAACAGTTCACGATAAAGGCGATCAGCAATGTGGTATTGTGACATTTTCAGTACAAGGAATGGACAGCACGACCGTAAAAAATAAAATGGCCGAAAAGCGGATCAATGTATCGGTAGGCAAAGCCAAATCAACGCTCATTTATATGAACAGGCATCAGCTAAGTACTGTAGTAAGAGCCTCAATACATTATTACAATACTGAAGAAGAGATAGATACGATGTGCCGGGTATTAATAAATATCATGATAACTGAAGCAGAAAAAAACGAATCATTAAAAGCGATATTATAACAGTATAATATTAAAAAGATATCCACCCGCCCTTCAATATTTGCCTGGTTACTATTTAATAGTCTCCAGGCTTTTTGCTATAATTAGCTTTAAGTGATATGGTTATGATAGTCTTTGCGAAAACGATTGCGCAAATAAAATCAGCGTATTGTTGCAATATTATCTTTTAGTTAAATAGTTTTGATATACCAATTAGCCAAATGGAAGTCAGTACTCATTTGGGGCTTAAACCGCAATCAATACATCAATAATTATTTATTAAAATTTAACGGAATTGAAAAAGTAACACATTTCGCAGGGCATTGCCATGCTTGTACATTTCATTGATATCAGCTTAACCTTATCAAAAGCAGATAGATGAACTTGAGTTTTACAGTTGAAAACCGCTGCAGCAAACCATCAACTTTTAACTATAACCAATTTATCATTTAAAACCAGTACTATGAAAAAGAACGTTTTAAGATCGGGAGCAACTATCATGCTTATCGGTCTCTCGCTTACCTCCTGCAAAAAGGAAGCGAATGTAAACTCAAACAATGCTGAAGAAAAGCCATCTGTAAATGGCCCTAATTTAGCAGTCAACGCGGTTAATAATACCTTTACCGTGAACTGGAACAATCGCACCAATGGCGCTACCTATACCCAGGCGCAAGCCAATGCCGATTTGGGGAACACCAGTTCATGGAATAATCGTGCTTACACCACCAACGGTAAAGATAATACCGTAGGCAGCAGGATTACGCTGCTACCCAATGAGCTTTCCGGCGCCGGTGGTTTGGTAACCAATACCAGTATTGGCGCTGGTACCGCTTATGAGATGGATTACGATGTGAAATTTCACAGCCAGTTTAACTGGGGCCGCGGCGGTAAAGTAGGTTTTGGTTTCGGTATAGGCGAACACAATACAGGTGGAGACGCTGCCTGGGATGGTAACGGCGGAACCTTACGGTTGATGTGGTACTCGCCTGATTCCAATCCAAACAGGGTTTATTTTCAACCCTATCTTTATTATAAGGATATGAATGGCGGCCCCTCGTCTGGTAACAACTTTGGCGATACATTTGGTAAATCGTATCCTTCAAGCGGCGCCCTGGTTAAAGGGCAATGGTATCATGTGCATTTATATATTAAAAGCAATACCGGCAGCAATACCAATGGCCACGCGCAGATTGTTATTGATGGAACTGTTGTACTTGATCAGGACATCAGATGGACAACCAACGATTCCAAACGGATGATTGATCAGTTAACCTGGCATACCTTCAGAGGCGGCAGCCAGGATTATTGGAAAACCAGTACTACCGATTATATCTATTATGATAATCTCAGTGTACATCGTATAAGTACTAATTAAGCATTATTTATGCAATCCTGCCCCGTTAATTGCCGGGGGCAGGATTATTTTTATAAAAAGTTAATACTATTTCAGCAAATTGTTCCCAATTATTGATAGTCATATTCAACCCCAACATATTTGCTATCATGGTATAAATTTGAGCTGGGGTTTTGCCGCTTTGGCGCAGATAAAGTACAGAAGTTGCCCCTGCTGATTTGGAAAGCTTTTGGTTCAACTCATCTGTAAGTAAAGGGTGATGATAAAAAGTAATATCCTGAAATTCGTTCTTACCCAGGGCCAATGCCAATTCGTGCTGGGCCAAGGTAGACGACCAAAGATCCTGGCCGCGGATAATCAGATCAACTCCATAATGCAGGTCATCTATGACCGAAGTAAGCTGATAAGCAGGGAACGCATCTTTTTTCCTGATCACAAAATTTTGCATATCAGCTGGTAAAACAGCAGTCACGGTTTGGTCGTTGTAGCTCCTGATGCTTAAATTCCGGGCTTTATGAGTATGCAAGCGCCAGGCAGCCTCTTTTATATCCAGTGGAATTTCACGATCGAAACAGGTACAAGGTGCCTTCTCGAGCTGCTTCCGCGAACAGGTGCAGGCAAATACCAATCCGCTATTCTTTAATTGTTCAATAGCCTCCCGGTACAGTGACAACCGGTGCATTTGCGAGTAGCTATCCTTAAATTCTCCGGCATTACGAGGCCCCTCATTCCAGGGTATCTCTAAAAAGTTCAGCGTGTCAAAAATGTCCTGTATGTATTTTTCGTCAGCACGTGTTTGATCGATATCATCGATCCTTAACAATACTTTAGCCCCATGCAATTTGGCCAAAGCAACTGTAAGAGTAAATGATAAAACATTACCCAAATGCAAAAAACCGCTTGGAGTAGGAGCTATACGGGTTTTGTTAAAATGAATAAACCGACCTGACATTTATTGCTGAACTTTATATACTAACTTCATCCAAAATAATACAAAAAACCTGTTCCGGAAATAAAATATCCGTCTCTTATTATTTATTGCAACTATTTGCCAAAATATAACGTCTTCTAAAAAACAATCGAATTATGAAAAGAAAATTCTTTATCCTCTTTATGTCAGCCATGACCATGCTGACCTTAAATAGCTCCGCTCAAAGCGGGCAAAGCAGGTCTGTATCTGGATTTAGCAGTATCGAATCGGGCGGCCCTTTTAATGTACACGTTAAAATTACCGGCACCGAAAGTGTTAGGCTTGATGTGGATGACGATGTAGTAAATGACGTTAAAACCGAGGTAGAAGGCGGAGTTTTAAAAATAGGCTTCCGCAATAATTTTTCCTTACGTAATCATAATATCAAACGTGGGGATATTTATGTAACTGCTAAATCGCTCAGCGCTTTGGCCAACAGCGGCTCCGGTAATCTGGATTTGGATGGTGCATTAACAGGTCAAAATGTTAAGGTAATACTTAGCGGCTCCGGTAATATGCGTGTGGCTGTAAAAGCATCCACTTTAGAAACACGTATCAGCGGTTCTGGAGGTATACACATTAAAGGCAGTACCAATGAGGCTGAATTTCGCATTAGTGGTTCTGGCGAGATCAACGGTACTAACTTAACTACAGAAACACTTGCGGCTACTATCAGCGGTTCAGGCAGTATTTCTGTCATCGCCAATAAAACCGTATCTGCACGTATTACTGGTTCTGGTGGTGTAACCTACTCCGGAAATGCTACCATAGCTGAAACCAAATACACCGGCTCGGGTAGGGTAAATAAAGTCAATTAATCTCCCTTAATTTATAGAAACAGAAAGACCGTTGGCATAGCGCTAACGGTTTTTCTGTTTTGAGCAAGCTTGTCAAATTAACTTTTAAGGTTAGTGATTGGCAATTGTTCTAACCTCAACAGTATTACCTTCGCCTTGTAAAACCGGGCAGCCTTTTGCAAATTCAACAGCCTCGTCAACGGTGTCGGCTTTTACAATAATATAACCACCTAAGGTTTCTTTGATTTCACCGAAAGGGCCATTGGTAACCGTTTTGTTGGCATGCACAACCCGGGCATCATCAAAGGGTAACCCGGTACCGCTTACAAATTTGTTTTTGGCGGCAATAGTGCTTATCCAATCCATGGTTTGTTTCATCCAGATTTGTATCTGCTCTGGAGAGGCCACTTTTTGACCGTCTTCATGTCTGAAAATTAATGCGTAATCTTTCATTTTTTTAATTTTTAAAGGTTATCTGATTAATGAATTATACCACCATATCAAGTGAGTTTTCAATAATTGGACATTCCTTCAAAAAAATAAATTATAACAATGCGGTACGCTTGATGGCTGTATTGTTCTGAGGTATAATTTATTTGACCCTGCCCATCGGAAATTTGATAGCGCGTTGTTTCCCTTTGTATGTTCCTGAAATTTCGGCGGCCACGCTGTCTTTGCTGATGCGGTTATACGTGATCTTTTGAGGAAAATCATGTTCGGGGTTTTCGAAAATAAAACCATCGGCCGATGCGGTGGTCATCTTGAAAATCACCGGTTTGCCGTCGTTTTGATTTTTAACGGTAGGGATATAATAAAGATTACCATGATGCTCTTCCAGCCGCACATGTTCAGAAGAGACAGTATCCAGCCCCCTTAATTGGTAACTTTTAGCCAGGTAGGTGGAGTCGTTCAGTTTTTTCCAACTCTCCACAGTTATGCCCCTTGGTGTTTTGTTTTGCCAGTCGCCTAATAGCCAGGCGGCTTTTTTAAGCTGAACGTGCGACGTGCCTATATGTTGTGCATAGCACACACCGGCAGATGATACGTTTGAAATGATGAGGATCAGCAGGAACTTCTTCATATACAGGATTATTTAATTATAAAGATAAGGCGTAATAGGGAATTGTGTAGCCGTTAGTTCATATCAATGATCATAGCTGATTATCCGGGTAATTTTCCATTCATTGTTTTTGAATTGCCATACATGTAAAAACTTCATCAGACCAACCACCTGTTGGCCATTTTCCATATGTGTGAAGCGGTGTACGCCAACTTCAATAGCGCCATAATCTTTAATGGGATAAACTTCCAGGCTGCCTTTTACCAGCTCCCTTTTCATACCTGAGACTTTATTTTGAACGAAAATCCTTTCAAACGCCTGTATGTTTTGCTCATAGTTGGTGAGACCGCCCAGGTCATGATAAAACTCTAAATTTTCAGAAAATACTTTTTTTAGCGTTTGTATATCGTGGTTATTATAAGCATCAAAGCAAACGCTGTCCATATGTAAAATGGTGTTGTACAGCTTTTGGTCAACATGTTTTTGGGTGGCTTGAGCCTGTACGTTTTGAGCTGAAATTATGCTGGATATTAAAAAAGCTGCAGCTATCAGGAAACAGTATGCCGGTGTTTTCATAGGTTTTATTTTATTGACGTTTGCAGTTGCTTCCCCGTTACAAAAAATTATTGACTAATGAGTAATTTCCGGAAGGCCAAGCTATCACCCCTAAATATATTAAAATCAACTTTTTGGTTGATGCCGTTAATGCGTGCTTTATCAGAGTGTTGCCAAAACTGCCAGTTGGTTTTGTTGCTGATGTTTAGCACCGGCTGGTAATAATGCGCTATCCAAAGCGTATAATCATCAAAGTAGCCTTGCAGGTAATCCTGGTAAAAGCTGATGTTGGTGTAAATAATAGGTTTTACGCCTGTTTTATTCTCAATGTGATTGATAAAGGACATCAGTTGTTCGCGCATTTTGGCCGGCGATGTTCTGTAAAGCTGTTCTACGTCAACCACCATAGGCAGATCGCCTTTTTCTATTTTTACAGTCTGCAGGAAGAACCTGGCTTGCCATATGCCACTTTTTTGCGGCAGAAAATAATGATAAGCCCCGCAGATGATCCCGGCTTTAGGTGCTTCGCGCCAATTGCGCTGAAAGTAAGGGTCGACGCTTAAAACGCCCTCTGTAGCCTTGATAAAGGCAAAAGTGATGTGCACATCATCATCATTCATGGCTTTTACCTTTTGCCAGTTTATTTTGCCCTGGTACGATGATACATCGATACCATGAACAGTGAAACCTGCCGGGATACGCACATTAAAGCTTTTATAGGTACGATATCGGGTATCCTGCCCAATATCCAGTACCCAACGCCAGGTAGCGCTGAAACTCCGTAAAACATACCCATAGTAAAATGGCGAAAGCAGTATAAGTAATAGTCCGACTATGGCTATTCGCCAGTATATGGTGTTTTTTTGCTCCTTTTTCTTTTGGGTCACGGGTTTCCTTTTAGCGGGAGCTTTCTTTTTCACCGGGACGAAGGGATTTGGGATTTCAGTAACTTTTTTTTCAATAGGCGGCACGATGCAAATTTACAAAAAATGCCCTTATACGCAGGTAATTCCGCTATAATATATTCCGCGGGTTGTTTTTGAAGTGCGCTATTTTGAGCTGGAACATCTGGGCCATTTTACCCGCGCGCCATTTAGCTTCATCGGCTTTTGGGCCCAGAAATAAACTATCTACCGTGACCGAGAACAGGTTAAGCCAGGCATCAAAGTGCTGCTCGGCCACCGGTAAGTTGGCATGGGGCGGAAAAGGGGCTCCGTTGTAAGTATACTGCTCCAGCAATACGGTTTGCCAGAAGGTATACATTTTTTGGAGATGCGGTAGCCAATGCTCACCCAGTCGTTTGGTAAATATAGGGGCCAGCAGGGCATCGGCTGCTACCCTGGTATAAAAAGTATCTACCAGTAGTTTGATATCATCCAGGGTGGTTATGTCGTGTTTGGGCTCCATAGTTTATGCACTACAAAAATGTGGTTTTGTGTCGACAAATATTTAACACCGAAGTAATTTTTGACAATCCTTATTTTTCTGGTGACAGGATCGCCACCCTGCTCAAAAACTTTTTAAACCTTAAATTTTAACATTTTTCTGCTCAAAAATGGGGCAAAAAGCGCCGAAAACTGTTCAAAAAAACCTCGTTTTAACACTTTTTAACAAATTTTAGCTTGATTTTGATATGTTTTGAAAACTTTAAAAAGTATTAAATGCTTGATTATTAATTTAATACGCGAAAAGTGGTCGGTTTTTAGCCCGGTTTTGTCCTTAATAAAACAGCCCGGTGCTCTGGGTAAAAGAGCATCGGGCTGTGATTTATACAATATACGAAAATTTATGGAGACCCCCAATTCTTGATAAACGACCCTCCTTTTTCTTTATGACTTTAAGCAGATAAAATAATAATTACCTTTGTAAGGTAAACTTATAAGTTTACTTAATAAATTATGACAAAGCAAAAAGATACCCTGCTGGCTTCTGAGCTGCGTACCGTAGTAACACGGCTGATTAAGAAATTGCGGAAGCAATCCTCCTCGGCCGATAAACTGTCACTTACCGAGCGTTCCATCATCGCCCTTTTGGATAAGCACCAGGAATTGCTGCCCAATGAACTGGCCGCGATGGAAAAGATCACTACGCAAAGCATGTCACAAATACTGAGCAAGCTGCAACAGATGGATCTGATCAAAAGGCGTATTTCTGAAACGGATAAGCGCAAGGCCATTATCACGCTGTCTGATCTGGGTCGTACGCTGCTTTACCAAATCCGTAACGAGCGCAACGAATGGCTGAACAAAGCATTGGATGCCACTTGTACCGCGGAGGAAAAAGCATTACTTAAACAGGCTATAGGCCCCCTAACCAAATTAGTTGATTTTGATTGAAGATGAAAATTCACTAATTCACTAAATTAATAATCCAGTCATTATAAATCGATGAATATAAGCACATTTAATGCCTTTAAGAGCCGTAATTACCGGTTGTATTTTGGCGGCCAATCCATCTCATTAGTAGGTACCTGGATGCAGAAAACCGCGGTAAGCTGGGTTATTTATTCGCTCACGCACTCGGAATTTATGCTGGGACTTACACTGTTTGCCAGCTTGTTCCCGTCGTTTTTATTCTCGTTCCTGGGTGGTGTAGTGGCCGATCGGTATAACCGTTACCGTTTGCTGCTGCTTACTCAGGCCGCATCCATGATACAGGCGCTCCTGCTTACCGCGCTGGTATTTTGGGGGCATTATGTGGTATGGGAGATCATTGCGCTGAGCGCGGTGCTGGGCTTTATCAACGCTTTCGATGTACCTGCCCGGCAATCGCTGGTGTATGAAATGGTGGATAACAAAGCCGACCTGCCCAATGCCCTCGCCTTAAACTCTTCCATGGTTAATCTGTCCCGGTTGATTGGTCCGGGTATAGCTGGCCTTGTGCTGGAAAAGTTTGGCGATACGGTATGTTTTGGAGCCAATGCCTTCAGCTTTATAGCTGTAATAGGCTCATTGCTGATGATGCGCTTACCCAAAACAGCATCTAAAAAACACGATAAAAATATTTTCTCCGAATTAAAGGAAGGCTTTGTTTATATCAGCAATACGCCATCCATCAAGTCTATATTGATTATGCTGGCGGCCATTAGTTTACTGGTATTGCCCTTTAGTACGCTGATACCGGTGTATGCCAAGGATATTTTTAAAGGCACAGCATCCACATTCGGGGTTTTGGATAGTCTGATAGGTTTGGGAGCGTTTTCAGGTGCTATTTACCTGGCCTCGCTTAAACCGGGTCATAACCTTAAAAAGATACTGGCGGTTAACACGCTGATATTTGGCGCCGGACTGGTGATATTTTCGCACATGCCCAGTTACCCGCTAGCTTTGCTGTTTGCGGCGGTTACCGGTTTCGGGATGATGTCGCAGATCACCATCAGTAATACGCTGATACAAACTACGGTAGCGCCGGATATGCGCGGCCGGGTGATCAGCTTTTACGCCATGGCATTTTTTGGGATGCAGCCGCTTGGCGGTTTGCTGGTAGGTTCCGTATCACAATGGATAGGTACGGCCGATACCGTGATGCTGGAAGGTATAGTAGCCCTCATCATCGGCTTTCTGCATTTCCGTTTCCTGCGCAAAACCAATCTGCAAAAAGATACCGTGCACACGTTGGAACAGCAACCTATTAATACGCTTAGTTAGTTTAGTATCAAGTAGCTGGTATCAAGTATCAAGACTGGACGTTGATTAATTTGTTTTTTACCAATGCTTACATTGATAGTTTTTTACCTGGTTGAGATAACCTAATGTGCGTTTTTTCTTTACTTTATCAAGCAACGTGGTCTTTAACGCTTTATAGTAAGTATTAATAAATAAAAGGTCATTGTCATTGATCAGGTAATAAGATAGAATTTGTGGTTTACTGATTTTTGAGTTTTCATAGTCGCCTTCAAGTATTTTTAATTGTTCATTCCAGTTATATTTAACTATAGTGGAGTCGTTTATTATAGAGGGCCCAAAATCAGCAGTGTTTGTATCCGGAAATTCATCGTGATAAACCATTTTAATAGTTAAGGGATTGGTTTTTTGAATACTTGATTCCAACCAAAACGCACGGTCGACCGGTGCCGTTACATTTCCATTTTGAAGCTCATTTAAAACGGGGATTAATTTATCGCCATCATATTTATAAAAGAAATAGTTAAACCACCATTCACCGCTTCCTTCAGCAAACATATAGATGTAATAGATAACTGTTTTTCCATCAGCATCTGTATAATGCCATAATCCAGGAGCAAAGCGCTCATAAAAATTATGCATTTCGATGATTTTGTTACCCCTGAAAAAATATAAACAGGCGTTAGGGCAATGATCCGGATCGCCAATACAAATGGCATATTCATCAACAATTCCTTTAGTTTTCTGGAATGGGTAGTATTCTATAGGAGTCAATCCTGGCTTATAATCTAAAAAAATACTTTTTTCGGTACAGGAGCTGTCAATTTGTGGATTTTTAAAAATGCGACTCGCGGTTTTAACACTTATTACTCCTTTACGAATGGCGTGTTTTAATGTATTGATGTCTTTCTGCGATATTATTGTGTCGAAATGCCGCTGGTTTTTAAAAATTGAATCGGCCCAAAAAGCTGCTTTATCTGCAAGTGCTTGTGTTGGCAGATGACCTATACTATCTAAAAATTGCTCAAGTTACTGGTCGCTATACTGCACTTTTTTAGGTGGTGTATTATTTGCCGGTTTGGAAGTTGCCCGGTCAGGCAAATGGATACTTTTTTCGACAGATTTTTGCCTGTTATTACAGCTTATCAATATCAAAATTAATGATAGGTAAAATAGCTTTTTCATTGTGAAATGATTGTTTTTATGCAGGGAATCGCTGCATCGGCTCTTTGAGGTTATCCCATCTTTGAGTGGCAAAACAACCGCTTAGGTGATATAAATTTATAATGAAGTTTTCATAAAATAGCATGTTTATGGTAACAAAATTTCGTTCATTAATGCTGTTCAAAATCACTGCCGTCACCGCAGGCGTTTCGCTTGTGGTTTTAAAGATAGACTAATGTAATCTGATTATTATGATGATCACAAGCGTGACGCTTGCGGTAGCAGAAGAGAAGCTATTTGCATCCCCATTATTTAAAAACCGGTATAAATAAATACCAGAATGTAGGTATGGATGCATTGTAGGAACATGTATACTTTTGAACTCTCCCTAAAGACGTTTAGATATCTCATTCAATCATCATTCATTTACCTATGAAAAATTTCTTAGTTCTATTGTGTTTACTATCTGCAGGTATGATAGTATCCTGTTCAAAAAGCGATAAAGTAAATCCTTCTCCGCAAGATATTTTAAATAAAAAAATATCGGACATCCTTCCTCAAAAATATATAGATACCTTATCAAAATTGGGTTTAGCGGTTAATGAGGGTACAACCCCGCCTAATGTGGAGGGCGCCTTCCGGATAGCACCATTGGTATTGAAAAATAGTAATATAGCGACAGATTATGCCGGCCAGGTTTTTCATGATGCCAGTGTAAAATTCTTTGAGCAAAGCACCAGCGACTTTGGAATAAAATTAGTCGGAAAATTTTTCCTCAATGCCGCGGATACCAGTATTACAACGGCCATTTCGGGCAGTGGGAATAATTTTACCGTTTACGGAAAGGTAAAATCAGTTACTGCTGATAAAACCAAGTATGCCTACTTTGGGATCCTGCTATCCGGAACAAAAGATGGTACAACTTTGAAAAACGTTACTTATGGTATCATCAATATCGACAATTCGCATGGAACCGGCATATTTATCAATGAAGGGCAGGGAAGGGTTGCTTATGATAAAGACGGGGTTTCAGAATCTATCAACTTTGATGCCGTTTCGTCCTTTAAAAATGGAGAAAGGGTGTTTCTAACCACACCGTTCAAGCCGTAGTTGTTCGCCTGCCCGAGCAAGCGTTCAGGAGTATATTTATTATCCATCAATTAAAAATCAATCAAATTATGAAAAAAATTACAGTAATCGCAGCGATAGGCTTATTAGTGTTTAGCCTATTTTCCTGCAGTAAAAAAAAGGATACTACCCCGGTTACCAACAGCGACAGTAATTGGAAATTTGGAGCCTACACCTATAACAGAGCAGCCTCGTCACAAACCGGTAACGGTGCTTTTAATGTAACGGTTGTAACTACAGGTGATGGCAACGATAAAGGCGCTTATTCGGGCAGTGCTTTAATTTTTACCTATAACCCTCTCGGTGCCGGTAAATATACCATAACAACATCTAACCTTGTATTAAACAGCCCCGGTACTCAATTAATAAATATTCAATGCCAAATTGGTACAGCAGTTAACACGGGTTCTACCAGATATGATTCACCCAGCACCACAGCTACAGCAGATGTAACCGTAGATGCAAGCGGGAAATATCATGTATCCATAACCCAACCGGTTGTTTTAGCTAAAAGCCAAACTGTAGGAGGCGGTGTACAGGGCGCTGCTGATACCTATCCGTTAACGGCGAACAATGCCTATTAAGCTTTCATCAACTCAGGAGAGTTTATCCTCCCTCTTCCGCAAGCGTGCTGTATCATAACCATGAGCAAAACGCTTGCGGTAGCGTAGTTTTTTTATTGAAGTTTATTTATAGATTTAGCTTCCGTTTATATCTGAGCGATTTCTATTAAAAATGAACATGCTGACATTAAATAAACTTTTTACTCATTTTGAAAATTATCTTCCGCTTGATGATGTAGAAAAGAAAGAAGTGAGTGAGCGCTTAATAGAAAGGAATATTAAGCGTCGACAGTTTATTTTGCAGGAAGGTGACGTTTGCCGGCATTATACATTTGTGATCTTCGGCTGTTTTAAAATGTATGGGGTTGATAAAAATGGAACGGATCATATTATTCAGTTCGCCTCAGAAAATGAATGGATAGCGGAGATTGGCAGTTTTTATTCCAATAAACCTAGCAGGCTTTATATTGAAGCTTTAGAACCTTCGATGGTTTTACAAATAGAAAAGTCAAACTTGCTTTATCTGTATACCAATTTTCCCAAATTTGACCGTAACTTCAGGGTAATCATGGAGAATAAACTGATTGATCTGGAGAACCGGATGTTGCAAAACATCAGCGTCACAGCTGAAGAAAGATATCAGATTTTTTTAGAATATTATCCCCACCTGGCTAACCGTATACCTAATACGCAAATTGCTTCATACCTTGGTATTACACCCGAATTTTTAAGTAAGATTCGTAATAACATCGCCAAAAGATAATTCAATCCTTAATCTACATTAAGGGTATTTCTTAATCTTGTTTGTTGGTAGCATTTCTCTTTGCTCCTCATCTTTGTGTTGTTATCAAAACAATAACAGATGAAAAAAATAATCATTTCAGCTTTTGTGTTTTTGCTTTTATTTCATATTCAACATAACGCGATAGCTCAAAAATCAACAACAAATCAAAATAAAACAAAGATGAACGCAACAACAGAAAAATTGGCAATTGAGAAACTCCTTTTCTCTTATCGTGATGCCTTAAATACATCAAACGTATCAAAAGTATTGACGCTATATACAAAAAATGGCGTGTTTATGCCTGCAAATGCACCATCTGCTGTGGGGCAGGAACAACTCAAAGCATCTTATGAATTTGTATTCAAGACAATTCAGTTACATATTGAGTTTTTTGTTGGTGAAATTACTGTAAGTGGAGATTTTGCTTATGCTTTGACAAATTCAAAAGGTACCACACTTATTCATGCAAACGGGCAAACTGTTCCTGAAGAGAACAGGGAATTATTTGTTTTGAACAAGGAAAATGGCGAATGGAAGATTGCCAGGTATATGTTTAATAAAACAAAATAACTACTATCATGAAAGCAGCAATAACTCTTAGAGCCGGTAGTACTGGAGTAATTCAAATACAGGAAAAACCAAAACCACCGGTAAAACAAGGCTGGATCTTAATTAAGATCCAAGCCTTCGGAATAAACAGATCGGAGATATTTACGAGGCAAGGAGATTCGCCTAATGTTAGATTTCCCAGGATACAAGGGATAGAATGTGTGGGTGAAGTAGAAGAGGATGCTTCAGGAACTTATCAAAAAGGTCAGAAAGTAGCCGCGCTTATAGGAGGTATGGGGAGGGATTTTGATGGTGGTTATGCTGAATATGCTACAGTGCCTTTAGCAATTACCTTCCCTTTTGAAAGCGACCTGCCCTGGCATGTTTTGGGAGCTATACCCGAGATGTTCCAGACCGTATCCGGATCGCTTACTCAGGCACTCGAAGTCATAGAGGGGGAAACATTATTAATTCGTGGTGGAACTTCATCTATTGGAATGCTGGCCTGTCAGTTGGCTAAACATTATGGATTAACAGTGATAACCACCACCAGGAATCCGGATAAAAGACAATATTTGAAAGCAAATGGCGCTGATTATGTTATTATTGACGACGGCGAGGTAAGTAAGGAATTGAAAAGCCTATTTCCGGAAGGTGTGGATAAAGTGCTTGAGCTCATCGGTACAACAACTCTTCGGGACTCATTAAAATGTATCCGGCTCAAAGGCGTGGTTTGCATGACCGGAATATTAGGTAATGAATGGACAATGACCGAGTTTACCCCTATGGGTGATATTCCATCTTTAGGCAGGTTAACGGTTTATATGGGAGAGGCTGGTAATTTAGATAAAGATCTGCTGCAGGATTTTATTAATGCTGTGGCTAAAGGGGTTATTAATTTAAACATAGATAAAGTATTTAAACTGGATGAGATCGTGCAGGCCCATACTTATATGGAAAGTAACCTGGCTAAAGGCAAAATAGTAGTAGAAATATAAACGCTTGTGTGAGGGAGAAGAGCCCAGCCAATTAATTTTTTATATTTATCGTACAAAGCTTAATCTCTTAAAAATGATAAACGGTAAAAAAAATTGGTATCAAAGACATAAAGAATCGCTGGCTTTCGGTCAGCGCTTGGCCGATTCTGTGGCAACGGGCATGGGTTCATGGCGGTTCATTATTATTCAAACCATTATTGTTGTGGTGTGGATGGCGCTAAACCTGGTAGCTTTTGTTGATCACTGGGATCCATATCCCTATATTTTATTAAACTTATTATTCTCTACCCAGGCTGCCTATGCTGCACCGATTATTATGATGGCCCAAAACCGCCAGAACGAACGTGATCGTGCCCAAGCCAACGAAGATTTTCACACCAACGTAGAAGCCAAAAAAGAAATTGAAGAATTACAACTGCGCTTAAACGCCATTGAAACAGATAAGCTCGACAAAATTCTGGCCCTGCTCGAAAAAATGGATAAGCAGTAATTAGGCAATCGACGGAAATGTAAACTTAAGGCCGAACCGCCCAAGCCAAACCATCAGCTCCGCGTATATCAATATGACCGGTTACGGTTAAGGTTTTGAGGTCGACCACGGCCACATAGTTGTCGCCGGTGCAGCCAATAAAGGCGCGTGATCCGTCATCGTCTATCAAGATACCTGCAGCGCCATGACCGGTATTTATGCGTTTTAATTCCCGGTGCGATGCTGCGTCATAAATAAACAGGTCGCCGGTCCTGAGGCTGCTGATCAGTACCCGTTTACCATCCGGTGTAAACTGGAGCCGGTTGGCGCCTACTGCCTTCGCGTTGATTGTGCCGGTTAGTTTTTTAGTAGTGAGGTTGATGATAGAAATGGCTCCGTCGGCGGCGCCTGCGGTCCACAGTTCGCGGCCATCCGGCGATACATCAAAACCTTCGGATCCTTTAGCTACCGGGATAATGGTTTGTATCCATTCATGATAGGCCGGAGGGGTAGCGTTATCCTCCAGAATGCTCACCGTTGCTGCGTTAACGTTGGTGGTATAAACCTTTTTTCCATCGCGGGTTACATAGATCATGTGGGTCCTGTCCTGCCCGGTTCCCATGGCCCAGTCAAATTTAGCGGTTGCCGGGTCGTAGGTTCCAACGGCTTTAGAGCCCTCTGCACTGAACCAAACTTTACCGTTGGCAAACGTTAAACCATGAGGCCCCATGAGCGGCCGGGTATCCAAAGAGGGCAGAGGCTTTTGTGCAACAAGGTCGATCACACTGAGTTCATGGAGGCTCCCGCCGCCATAGATTGAAACATAAGCCGTTTTACCATCAGCCGAGGCAATAACCTCATGCGGATCGGAACCCACCGGCACACGCGCGAGAACCTTCAGACTAACCGGGTCAATAATAGACAAGGTATGGTCGCTTTTGGAAAGCGCAAGTAAGGAGCGTGCAGTTGTTGACTGTGCGGCACATCCACTTGCAATAAAAACTAATGGCAGGCATAATAAGCTTACGGAAAGTAATTTAACCAGGCCGAATTTGATGCGTTTAACAACTGGGTTGTGCGATGCTTTATTCATAGGATACACAGATTGAAGAAACCGCTAATAGTCACCGATATATAACCAGACCAATTTAGGCATTTTTATGCTTTAAGTTGGAGAGATTCTCCCGCAATATTCACCGGTATAGATGAAAGCATCAGCAACCTGGGATAACTCAGTTGACTGGAACGACAAGCGGCTTCCCTTTTTCGACCACATAGGTGGCGAGTTCTTTAGCATTACCGGTACCTACATTTTTGGCCGAATGAGCTGTTCCGGCAGGAATAAACAGTACGTCGCCGGCTTTCAATGTTACCGGTGGTTTGTCGGCTACCTGGTACTCCAGTAAACCTTCCAGTACATAAATAATCTCTTCGCCGGGGTGTTTGTGTTTTATAGCCAGGGCCCCAGGTTCAAAGTCGATGCGTGCCTGTACGGTTTCATAGCCCGGGATGCTGAGATCATGACGCTGCAGATCGTTACGTTTAACGCCCTGCTGCTGTGCCGAGGCAGAGGTTGAGATAGTTAATAATGCCAGTGCAACCATAATAATGATACCGGCAAGAATGTCTTTTTTAGTTTCCATAGTTTGAGTTATTTTTTGATGATACAAAGTTGTGCTTAATGCGGCCCCCGTTCAACCACTAAACAGGGTAAGCGGACAATCGGGAAGCTGAACCGGCCAAACTCATACCTGAGCTATGTGGTTGTTTTTTTGCAAATAATTGCAAAAATTTGCACATTAATGCAATTATTTGCTTTTTATTGCATAATATTGCAATGTAAAATTCAATCACCTTTAAAATTTGAATGATGAGCAATCTTAGAAAAGCCAGAATAGCCAATTCTTTAATGTTTTTAGTTTGTGGTTTGGGTGTGGCCAGCTGGGCGCCGCTGGTACCATTGGCCAAAACACGGCTCGGGTTGGATAATGGCAGCCTGGGGCTTTTACTATTGTTTTTTGGCGTAGGCGCCATGATCACCATGCCACTTACCGGTAAACTGGTTGCCCGGTTTGGGAGTAAAAGGGTTATTGTGGTTTCGGGTACTTTGATAGCTGCAATACTACCTTTGCTGTTGATTTTGGATCACACTTATCAAATGAGTGCCTGCCTGCTCATCTTTGGGGCATCAACCGGGGGGATTAATGTAGCTATGAATGCGCAGGCTATCAAAGTGCAGCGGGCATATGGAAAACATATCATGTCGTCTTTTCACGGTTTGTACAGCATTGGTGGTTTAGTAGGTTCGTTGGGCTTCGGACTACTACTCAAAGCGGGACTGGATGCCATGAGTACCATCATTTTTATATCTGTTTTGTTGGTGCTTATCACTTACTCGCAATTCACCAGCCTAATGAGCGATGATCCTGTGGAGACTCCGGAGAAAACCCAAAAAGGATTTAAATTACCCTCGGCTGCTTTGCTGATATTGGGCGCCATCTGTTTTATATCAGCCCTGGCCGAAGGTGCCATGCTCGATTGGAGCGCTGTGTTCCTGACCACCAACAGGCATTTCAGTATTGAATTTGCCGGCGTGGGTTACGCCATGTTCTCGATAGCCATGGCCATTATGCGCTTAACCGGCGACAGTGTTATAGCCACCGCAGGGCGGCTGAAAGTAGTTATATGGGGCAGCGTCATTGCTTCGGCGGGATTGCTCCTGGCTGTTTGTTTTCCCTATGTGAGCTTAGCCCTGGTAGGTTTTCTGATGGTGGGACTAGGTTGTGCCAATATCATCCCCATTTTATTTTCAACGGCGGGTAATATGCCTGGCCTTTCGCCTGCTTATGCGCTCCCTGTGGTTACTTCCATGGCTTATGCCGGTATACTGGCGGGGCCGGCGCTCATCGGTTTTATAGCCCAGTTGCTTACGTTGCCCGTAGCATTGGGGGTTATCGGGGTATGTATTTTATTCGCCGGGCTCATCTTTAAAATAAACGACAGCAGGATTAAAAACAGTCCGGTATCAGAAGAAGTTGCGGAAGTATTTTAAAAGCTAAAACACGTATCTTTATATATCATAAATAAACCAAATGGATACGCAAGCCATCGCGTTGGACTGGATAGATGCCTGGAATAAACGGGACATTAACCGGATCATGACGCACTACACAGATGATATTATATTTTATTCGCTCACGGTTACCAAACGCTGGGGTATTGCCGATGGGAAGATAGTAGGAAAAGAAAAGCTGCGGGCGCATTTTTTAAAAGGATTTGAACTGGCTCCCAATCTGTATTTTGAATTTATTGATATGCTAAGCGGAACTGATGGCATTACCATTGTTTATAAACGGGAAACCGGAGCGCTGGTAGCCGATGTAGCTGTTCTGGACGAAAATGGAAAGGCAACACTGGTTAAAGCCTATTATGGACAGGCGGGATAAGTTGTTTGATGGTATGGTAAAAACACTTTGGTTAACAGTTATACTGCTCATTGCGGGTATCAGTGCATTCGGGCAACTACATGACAAGGATATCAGACAGAAAGTATTGAGGAAAGGAGTCATAGGTAAGGAGTACAAATTTGTTCATCATGACAAGACGGTTTCTTATTTAAAATATCTTGGGAAAGTTAAAACCCATGATGATTCCGGGTATAAGATACTTACTTCGATATGGCTATGGGGGCTCGCTCATAGAGCTACGAGCCGGATATTAATTTATAATGGAGCTAACAGGTATATCGGCCAATATTATGTGACGATGACCTATGACTTGCCGAATAATTTGGAAAAGAATCAGCTGATTTTTCTTAACTCAGATAATTTTGATAGTGGTTGCGATATGAAGTTGATAACTCGCATTGATTTAAGTAAGGGCCTACCTGAAAAACTGTTTATAAACTGCAAAGGAAATAGTGGTGATCTTTATTCTTTCTCAAAAAATGATGATTAATATCATCCTTCAGAAATTACACCACTTTCTCATAAAAATTCTCCACTTGCTGCATGGATTGCTTTTGATATTGCAGGGGCGAGCAACCGGCAAATTCTTTGAATGAGCGTATAAAGTGCGATTGATCAGCATAATCGTTTTCATAGGCCAGATCGGTAAGGCGGTCGTGCTGGCCAAAGCGGATCTGGTTTAAGGTGGCCTGGAAACGGGAGATCCTGGAAAATAGCTTGGGCGAAATACCTACATATTGTTTAAACTTACGTTCGAAGCTTCGCTCTGAAAGTTGCAGATATTCCTGTAATTCTTTGAGGGAAACATTTCCTTTGCTTTGAACAATGCGGGTTATGGCAAATTGCATAGCATCATCTTCAAACCGGTTGTTTTTTTGCAGTTTGAAAAGCAGGTAGGCACACAGTACTTCCATCTGATGATCTAATGAACCGGCTTCGAGCAATTGTTCTGATAGTAAAAATCCGTCTTCCCGGGCTACGAGGTCCAGGCAGGTACAATCGTCTGTAAGTTCATGGGCGTCAAAGCCAAATATGGTTTTGAGCGCGTTGGGGAAAAAACAAATACCTATGGTGCTGAAAACATTGCCAAACTGGATCTCGGCATGGCGGGTAGATTGTCCGTATATGAAAATGTGGGGTAGTTTTTTATCAAACTGGTACATAGGCCCTTTATCGGGCGACTGAAAGATCAATCCCGGGCAACCTTCAGCCACAGTTCTGAACGACCGGGAAAATACATCCGCGTCATCGCTTTCCAGCTTCCAGAAATAGCGGATATAGCTTTTCAGGTAATCGGGTGGTGATAACTGGCGATAATTCATTGTTGTTTCAAGCAGGTGATATACAAATATAAGTAGATTCTTTATCAGATGTTTATGCGAGAATCTTCTTTTTGGAGGGAGATGATAGCATTGTAAAGCTTCACCGGGCGTATACCCGCTCTTGGCCGCGGGAGGGCCAGTCACTTTTCCTTGATGAAAAGTAACCAAGACCGAGCGTAGCGAGATAATGAGCACCAATAAAATAAACCACAACGAATAAACCAAGTCAGCAGAAATGCTTCTTTGCCGCATCCCGATCTTATCGGGACAAACCGGGCAGAACCAAGGCTGCAATTATTTTGCGCTACTTCGTTCGCGCGTTTCCCTACGCTTCAGCAAAAACTTGCTATGCCCCTGCAACCACACAGTCCACCATCGTTCTGCCCGCTTTCGCCCGAAGCTTATCTGCTGACGGAAAGAAAAAATCAATAATTCGCTAAATCGATAATTCACTAATTAAAAAAAGCACCTCCGGAAAGTCCGAAAGGCGCTTTTTGTTTTAGTTTAGTTGATAGTTAATTAGTTACAGTGTTGCGATATCTTTTAATAAATAATTAAAATGTTTATCTGCTGGTGTTGAAAGAAAATTCAATAATTCACCAAATCAATAATTCACTAATTAATTAAAGGGTTGCCATATCAATCACAAAGCGGTAACGTACGTCGCCTTTCAGCATACGCTCGTAGGAGGCGGTGATGTCTTTGATATCTATCAGTTCAATATCCGAAACGATATTGTGTTCGGCGCAGAAATCAAGCATTTCCTGAGTTTCAGGGATGCCGCCGATGCCCGAACCTGCCATACTTTTACGACCAGCCAAAAGTGCAAATGGTCTAACAGAATAAGGCTCTGATGGTACACCTACGCCAATCAGCGTGCCGTTTGTTCTTAATAACGACAGGTACAGGTTCATGTCATGCTCAGCCGAAACGGTATCCAGGATAAAATCAAAAGATCCTTTAACAGCTTTTACTTGCTCCGGATCGGAGGTAACCACAAAGTGATGTGCACCTAAAGCTTTTGCTTCTGCTTCTTTTGATGGTGATGTGCTCAGTACAGTTACTTCGGCGCCAAAGGCTGCACCAAATTTAACGCCCATGTGGCCCAGACCGCCTAAACCTAAAACGGCTAGCTTATGGCCTTTGCCTACTTTCCAGTGTTTAAGTGGTGAGTAAGTAGTGATACCCGCGCAAAGCAGGGGAGCGGTTGCAGCTAGTGGTAATTTGTCTGACACGTGCAGTACAAATTCCTCACGAACCACAATAGAGCTGGAATAGCCGCCATAAGTAGGTACTCCGCTTCTGTCGTTATTGTTATAAGTTTGGGTGTTGCCTTCCAGGCAATATTGTTCCAAACCATCTTTACAGTTTTCGCAAACCTGACAGGAGTCAACCATACAGCCAACACCGGCAAGTTCGTCTACTTTAAATTTTTTAACGTGATCGCCTACCTTAACAATTCTGCCCACAATTTCGTGGCCCGGCACCATCGGGAATATACCCGGGAACCAGTCGTTTTTAATCTGGTGAAGATCGGAATGACATACACCACAGAAAAGTATTTCTATCTGTACATCATGAGGCCCTACCTCACGGCGTTCAAAATCCCATGGCGCCAGGTCGGTTTCAGGCGTTTGAGCAGCATACGCTTTTGCTTGTATCATAATAATGTTGATTTGAAGTTTTTTCGTTAAACAAAGTTATGACGGATGGCTTGAACGCCTGCTAAACGTTTCAAAGTAATAATTATACTTTTCAAAGAGTTTTGCGCAAAGCCATAGGGGTAAGTCCGGTGTGTTTTTTAAAAAAGTTATTGAAATATGATGCGTAATCAAAACCAAGGCTACGGGCAATTTCGGCAACACTCCAATCGGTATGTGTTAACAGCGATTTTGCCTCGGCCAGTATTCTGTCGTTAATATGTGTGGTGGTTGATCGACCGGTTATTTCACGTACGGCCGCATTCAGGTGATTAACGTGTACGGATAGTTTATCGGCGTAATCGCCGGCTTTTTTCAGCGCCAGCATATACCTGGGCGAATCCACGGGGAATTGTTTTTCGAGCAGGCTCAAAAATAGTTTAGCTATGCGCGATGCGGCATTCTGCGGTGTAAAGTAAGCGATGGCAGGCTGCATTTTAATGGCCTCATGAATAATGAGGTTGAGGTGGTTGCGCAGCAATTCGTACCGGTAAGTATACTCACTGTCAAACTCCTGCAGCATACGGTTAAAGATGCCGCGGATGTATTCTATCTGCGCTTCATCCAGGAAATATACCGGGTCGCCGCCTGGTTTAAACAGGGTCGATTCTTCGAGGCTTTCCATCCGGTTGCCGGGTTGTAAAAACTCATCCGTAAAAAGACAAAAATATCCACTGCTATGCGCATGGTCACAATCCCAGGCATACGGTACCAGCGGATTGGTAAATACCAGCGCGGGTTTATCAATGTTAATAGCTCTTTTGGCGTAGTTTAATTGGCTGCTGCCGCCCAACCATAGGGTGATCTTATAAAAATCGCGTCGGTTATAAGAACTTAACTCGCAGCTGCTCTGGCAAATTTCAGAAACGCGGAACTGCACAGCCTCGCTGGTAATGGTATCGTGACTATAAATAGTGTTTTGGGTTAACTCGGACGTTGACATGCGCAAAGTTAAACATTTCAAAGAAAAAAGCAGAGTGGGTGGGGAAACGGTATCAAGTAGAGACATTAGATCAAAACCTGATATATCGACTCACCGCGACATCGCTGCGCTTGTCACCCCTCTCTCCGCTTCGCGCATAGAGGGGGCTTTATTTTCTTTAACTCTTTTTCTTTACCCTCTTTCCGCCGAAGGCGAAGAGAGGGTGGTCCAGCGAAGCATAGACCGGGTGAGTCGATTCTACGATTGATTTTGCAGTTCGCGAACCTCGGCATAACCGCCAAATTCATAAATAGGGCAGGAGGCGGCAATTTGCGTGGCCTCATCAAGGTTATCAGCTTTGAGCAGTAGGTAGCCACCAATTATTTCGGTACCCACCCGGTGAATATCTGTTATAATACTGCCGTTTTCTTTAATGATGCGGCCTTCCAGTGTTAATCCGCTGCCGCCTGCCAGCTTACCTGCTGCACCCCATTGTTTAAACCAGGCGGCCCAATTTTCCTGATGTACTTTAACAGCTTCGGCCGGATGTTCATCAACACGACCATCCGGTTCCCTAAACAGTACGATATAATTTTTCATGACTAATTTATTTTTTACAATTATAAAACGAAATCGATATAAATACAACGATTTTATAATTAATTGTATATTTGCACATGCAACCTTTAGTACAACTCATTACCGCATGGCAGCAATACACAGAGCAGGTGCCGGATGCCGGGGTAGAAGGTTTTTGTTATCATTATCTGTCGGCTAATAAAAGTCATTCTTCAAATAATAATCTGGCCGATCTGCAGCTGGCCAGGCAACTGGGCAAAACCAACAGTATTTTGAAGGTTTATTATAAACTGGCCCTGCGGCAAATACCCGGTTTTGAGTTGGAGTGGTATTACCTTTTAGAGGCGATAGCTGCTGGACAAGAGCTCCGTAAAACCGAAATTGTAAGTTTTAACCTCTTGTTGGAACCTACCACAGGCATCGATATTTTAAACCGGATGCTCAAAGTTGGCCTCATCAGCGAGCGGGTAGATCCGGCCGATAAACGGGCACGCTTAATAAAGCTGACTAATGAAGGCAGCGATCTCCTGATCCATTTAAATACGCTGTTGGGTGAAGTAACTTCAATGGTATTGGACGAAGTTCATGCAGATGATAAATCGGTAGTTACGCGAGCCCTATCCGGAATAACTGATAAACATACAGCGATGTTTCATGAAGGTAAAACTAAAGCAATTGATAGTATGGAACTGGCCGTAAAGCAGCTGATAGACCGGCTTGGATAGTGACCTGGGGTAGCCTATCAAATGATGCTTTGCTGACTTTTTATCCCATCGGGTTAAAAGATTATTTTTAAAAATGCTTGCATGTTTTGTATCATACTTGTTACATTTATGGAAATTATAAACCAAAATGCAAGAACACATCCTGATTGTTTATCTATTGGTTGCCTGTAGTGTGGCGGGTATCCTGTTTACGTCCTTTATTAAAAGCAGATATTTTAAAAAGGGCTAATTTAAAAACCTGCAAATGTGCATGCTATCACACATGCACATTTGCACAAAAGATTTCTTCTGTTCGTAAGCGCTGTTTTTGAGGCTATTGTACAGTATGATATAAGGAAAGCTTTTGTCTTTCTTTAAGTGTTGGCTGTTCAAAATATTCTGTAAGCTCTGCAGAATATATTACGCTGGTGATCTTCCACTTTCCATCCCGTTTTATTAAGCCCAGGTATTTGCCGCCCCAGTTGGTCATTTTTCCATCTGCCCAAAAACTGTAATCCATAGTTACCGATGCAACGGTTCCATCTTCCGTTATTCGGATGTTATCAAACTTATCCTCGGTTGATTTATATCTGAATAAGGCTCGTAAAAAACCTTTGTAACTTGCCGAAAAGTAATTACTCCTAGCTGCTTTGGCTCCCCGTTTTTCTGTTTCTTTGGCTTGCGATCTGTCTTTAACGGCTCCGCACCAAATAACGGGCCCGTCATTAAACAAGCTATAAAATGTAACAGAATCCTTGGCAATTACGCTTTGTGTGTACTTGGTGATGATGTCAGTTATTTCTTTTTTATTGTCTGCAGCCTGCTGTGCAAAGGCTTGTTGAACAGTTAACAATAGTATGATGGATAGTAGCTTGGTACGTTTCATTACTTTTTTTGATTGCTGATGTATTTATATTCAATAGTTAATCCCTCATAGCCATAAGCGTCTGCTTTCATCTCCTGAATGGCGGTATAACTTACCGGATGGATATTGCCAAGAATGGACGCTAATGAACTGTGTACGGCATCAATATACTTAGCCTTATCAGTCTTGAGGTTGGTAGAATCGGAAATTTTGATGTCGAGGTGAAAGCTTTTTGTTTTTAACTCGGCCAGGGATACGGAATTAACAAACCAGAGGTAATCCGGTACGAAGGTTACGGTGACTGCTGTAACCTCAGGTTTTTTGTTTAAAACATCCCTGGTAACATTACTGATAGTTTTGGCGATTTCTTGCGCTAAAGCGGGATCTTCCTGGCCGCTTACTTTTAAATTAATGATGGGCATACTTCAAATATTTAATGAAGTATAAAGCTCCGCCTAAAAAACTCTTTATTTATTGATGTATGTTAAGAGTTTAATCCGGCTCAGGGACTCTGGTTTTACACCCAGGTAAGAAGCAATATGGTATTGGGAAACCCTTTGCTCTATTCCCGGGTACAGGGAGGATAGCGCTTCGAGCCGCTCCGATGCGGAGTGTTTTAAAAATGAGGTTTCCCGCTTACATTTCCTGATGAAATAGGTATCAGAAACGTATTTGGCCAACTTCAGAAAAGCATTGTCCTGAGCAATTAATTTGTTGAGCTTCTCATAACTGATATAATGGATGGTGCTGTTAGTTAGGGCTTCTATATTGCAATTGGTAGGCATCTGCGTTAAAAAGCTGGTGTAGGCGCTCACAAAATCATGCTCAAAATAAAAATCATTGTTAAACTCTCCTTCATTATTCTGTACATATGACCGGAAGGTTCCGGAAGATACAATCCCCATAAAATTACAGACCGAGCCTTCCCGGATCAGGTGCTCCTTCTTTTTTAGGTTTTTTACCTTCAGCTCACTATAAAACGCTTCGAAATGGCTTTTATCTAACCCTAATTTTTCGGTAAATAACGAGATCAACGCTTCCATTGCTTTAGTTGATTAGTAATACGTATCAAAGATAAGTTTTATTTAACGGTGACTTATCCGGATCAAAACATGGTTTCGTAAAGATTTTAAAGGGCTTCGAAGTTGGTTATCTCAATGATTTTCAAAATCATCGAAAAAAAATAATGTAAAAAATTGCGTAGTTAAATAACTACATATATATTTGTAGTCAAATGACTACGCAATGAATTTAAGACGAGACGTATTTCAGGCCATAGCCGATCCCACCAGGAGGGCTATATTGCTGTTGGTTGCTTCGCAGGCCTTAACAGCAGGTGCCATAGCCGCCAACTTTGACACCGCCAGACCAACAGTTTCCAAGCATTTACAAATACTTACCGAGTGCGAATTATTGGAGCAAAAACAAAATGGCAGGGAAATTTACTATCACATTAACGCAAAAAAAATGAAAACTGTAGCCGACTTTATTGAACCATTCCGCCAAATGTGGGACGACAGATTTAACAAACTGGAAGCCATTATGAAAAACTATCAAACCAAAAAATAAACCGATATGGAACAAAAAACAAAAATCCATGCCGAAGACGGCAAACAGGAATTAGTGATCACCCGCGAATTTGATTTACCGGTGGAGTTGCTTTTTAAGGCTTATGAAGAAGCAGAGATTGTAGAGCAATGGATGGGGACAAAAGTGCTGAAACTGGACAATAAAAAGCACGGTGGCTACCAATTTGAAACATCTGATGCCAAAGGAAATGTAGTTTTCAGGGCCAATGGAACAATCCACGAGTTTGTCCGGAATCAGAAGATCACACGCACATTTGAAATGGAGAACACCCCGTTTGCCGTTCAACTGGAGTATCTGGAATTTGAGCAACTCAGCGATGATACCAGCAAGCTTACTATGCAGGTGGTATATAAATCGGTAGCGCAAAGAGACCAGGTATTGCAGTTGCCTTTTGCACAAGGTATCAATATGGCGCATAATCGCTTACAAAACATTGTAAACCAATTAAAATAACAAAAAATGGAAAAGAGAAAACTGATTTGGTATTGGATAATTACGGTAATATTATCCTTCTGTATTTTTTCGGGTGGCTTAGCACAGGCTGTGCAGGCAGAAGGAGTAGTGAAGGGCTTTAAGCCTTTGGGATATCCTACTTACTTTATTTCAATTATAGGCGTTTGGAAAATGCTGGGCGTAGTCGCGATATTAATCCCAGGATTTAAATTGCTAAAGGAGTGGGCCTATGCAGGTATATTTTTTACAATGACGGGCGCAGTGATTTCGCATATTGCCAGCAATGATGTATCTGCCCAAATTATTGCTCCGTTTATACTGGCCGTTTTTGCTGTTTTATCGTGGTATTTAAGACCTGCGGATCGTAAAATCATTACAGTAAATTCATAAATGAATGGCGTGAGCCCAAAGGTTCGTGTATATTTAAATAATATACCTGCTCAACAGGGTATATAAACCTATAAAGCAACATGAAGAATAATACAAAGCAATTGTCGCCAGAACAATGTACTGAACTGATCGGCACACTAAAAATGCGTTTTGAGAAAAATATGAACCGGCATAAAGGTATAGAGTGGGCCAGAGTGCAGGAAAAACTGGAAGCAAATGCTGAAAAATTATGGGTTCTTGATGAAATGGAAGTAACCGGTGGTGAACCCGATGTGGTTGACTATGACAAAAAGACCGGCGAATATATTTTTTATGATTGTGTGGCCGAAAGTCCTAAAGGCCGGAGAAGTATTTGTTATGACCATGAAGCCCTTGAAGCCCGCAAAGAACATAAACCGGAAAACAGTGCGGTGCAGATGGCTCATGATATGGGTATTGAATTGTTAACGGAAGAAGAATATCGGACACTGCAGCAGCTTGGGCAGTTTGATACCAAAACATCCAGCTGGATAAAAACGCCGGCTGATATCAGGAAATTAGGTGGGGCAGTTTTTTGTGATCGCCGGTATGATACTGTTTTTTTGTACCATAACGGTGCCGAATCTTATTATGCGGCCAGGGGTTTCCGCGGATTGTTAAGGGTTTAAAATTGGTGCAGGTGATTAATAAACTGAAAACGTGGAGTAAAATCCTGATGAAGTAATGATAAGTATATAATTTAGTCTCAATGATCCAATATAAACCATGAAAATTAGACTGGCACTCGTACTAATGGTATTTGCACTTTCCTCATTTAGCTTTAATCATACCAACAATCAAACTAAATTCGGGTATAACATAAAGTTTATTCATACGCTTAAAGATAAAAAAGGCAACTTGCTGGGTAAGCTTTATGTAGAAGATTTTAAAAATGATGTTTTCAGAAAACTGTTAATTACGAAAACAGAAAAGGGGAAAACGGATACTTTATACTTTATTAACGACTGGGTATTTACAAATCCCAGAGGAATTGATATTCAATTTGATAAAAAAAATTTTCACGGGTATAAGATCGAACACCTGACGAACGATTTTATCCAGCTATTTAGCATAGGCAAAAGTTCTGCAGGGGCATCTGATCCGGTAATCATTGAATGGAATTATCACAAGAAAATATTCGAAGTTTTGCAGGCTCCTTGATAAATCACCTTTTTTGTCTGTTGAATTTTATAAGTTGGACTTAAAAACGTCATACTTACAAATTGGGGGCTTAATAAATACATATAGTTGTAAAAACAGTATGAATCCTAAAGTTGATTTTTATTTCAATAAGGCCGGGAGATGGCAGGAAGAACTCGATCAGTTAAGAATGATTGTATTGGATTGCGGGCTTTCCGAAGAATTAAAATGGGGTTGTCCCTGCTACACCTTTCAGCAAAGTAATATTGTTTTAATACATGTGTTTAAAGAGTACTGTGCGCTTTTGTTTTTTAAAGGCGCCTTGCTAAGTAATACCGATGGCCTGCTGATTCAGCAAACAGAGAATGTACAGGCCGCGCGCCAGATCAGGTTTACCAATGCTCTGGAAATTATAGAGCAGAAAGCTATCCTGAAAGCCCATATTCATGAAGCTGTTGAGGTTGAAAAAGCCGGTTTAAAAGTGGAGTTGAAAAAAACGGAGGAATTCCCCATTCCAGAAGAGTTTCAAAGTAAACTGGATAAGATCCCGGCCCTGAAAACCGCATTTGAAGCCTTAACACCAGGGCGACAACGAGCCTACATCCTCCATTTTTCTCAACCCAAACAATCCAAAACCCGAGAGGCTAGGGTCGAGAAATATATGCCACAAATACTCAGTGGAAAAGGATTGAATGATGCGTGATTGCTGAATTATCTCTTTCTTGTTTCTTTTCACCTTTTATAAATTTTACTATCTGTTTCCTGGTGCAGGGTTTGCTTTGCGCTATAATTCAGTTTATAGCTAAACTTTTCATCCGTCAACCCTGTGTAAATAAAGTAAACATTTAATTTAAACAAATGTTTTAATCAATCGTTTGATTAATTTTGTCTTGATTTTTTATCAATTAACTCATTAGGAAATAATCAAATGGCTGAAACAGGCTTCAAAAAATGGATCATTACCATTACAGTTATCACAGCATCGTTGCTGGAACTGATCGACACCACTATCGTTAACGTCTCCATTCCCCAGATACAAGGTAACCTGGGCGCTACTATTACAGATGCTGCCTGGGTGGTTACCGGCTACAGCGTAGCCAACGTGATTATCCTGCCCATGTCGGGCTGGCTGGGCAGCTTCTTCGGACGTAAGAATTACTTTTTAACTTCTATTATTGTATTTACCATCGCCTCCTTTTTGTGCGGCAACGCGCAGAGCCTGTCCGAACTCGTGATGTTCAGGATATTGCAGGGCCTGGCAGGCGCGGGACTTATTTCTACTGCACAGGCTATTCTGCTGGAAACCTGGCCGCCTAACCAGGTAGGTACGGCTACTGCCTTATTTGGCTTGGGCGCTATAGTGGGACCAACCATCGGGCCAACTATTGGTGGTTATATTACCGACCACGCTGCATGGCGTTGGATATTTTATGTGAATATACCCGTAGGTATCCTGGCTGCAGTTTGCACCTATATGTTTGTAAGAGTCACACCAAGCGATGGTAAAGGAAAACCTATTGACTGGTGGGGGATAGCCTTATTAGCCATAGCGGTAGGAAGCCTGCAAACCATACTGGAAAAAGGGGAGGATGAAGATTGGTTTGCCACGCCTTATATCACTGTACTAACCGTAACAGCTGTTTTTGGCTTGCTGCTATTCATCTGGCGCGAATTGAGCACCGAATATCCCATCATTAATTTCAAGATCATGCGGCACCGGAGTTTCTCGGCCGGTATGGTCACCTCCTTTGTACTCGGTGTAGGTTTGTATGGTTCTACCTTTGTGTTCCCGGTATTTTGCCAGGGCCTGCTAGGTTTTTCGGCACAGCAAACCGGCGAAATATTATTTCCGGGCGGTATGTTTACCATTGTAATGATGCCTTTTGTAGGTATTATGCTCAATAAGGGTGTACCTGCCCAATTTATGGCCACCATAGGGATGTTACTTTTCTTTGTGTTTTCGGCTATGCTCAGTCATTCTACCTTATCATCAGGTATCGGCGATTTTTTCTGGCCTCTGGCTATACGCGGTGTTGGTTTATCCCTGCTTTTTGTACCATTGACTACATTGGCTATTGGCGGCCTAAAAGGATCGGAAATTGGGCAGGGTACCGGCTTAAATAATATGATGCGGCAATTGGGTGGCTCGTTTGGCATCGCCGGCTTAAATACCATGATCCATATACGGCAGGCAGTGCATCGCAATAACCTGCTGGTGAATATAAACAGTTACAACCCTTTTTATAACGAGAGGTTTAACGGCTATGTACATGCCTTCATCGCCAAAGGCAAATCCATTAGCGATGCTACACGTATGGCTTACGGAGCTATAGAAGGCGCGGTACAAAAGCAAAGTACGCTTTTAAGTTATAACGATGCTTACTGGATTGTGGGCATCGTGATGCTATGCGCCATTCCGCTGGTTTATTTGGCACCGTTTGTAAAAGGACAAAAAGCCATATCCGAGTCGCATTAAGCATTTAATTGTGGCAGCTAATTTGTTGGTTAATGGTTAGCTTTACACCATTAATGCCAATTATGACGCTAACAGCCGAACTTTCAACAGAAGAAAAAATAAAGGACGCAGCCAGGAGAATTTTCACTAAGAAAGGTTTCCTGGCTACTACTATCAGAGATATTGCTACCGAGGCCGATATCAATGTGGCCTCTATCAATTACTACTTCCGTAGTAAGGAAAACCTTTTTGCTTTTATCATGGACGAAACCATTAAAAAGCTTTTTGATAAAATAGAGCCTGTGCTGAATGATGAAAGTACCAGTATTGTCGAAAAAATAGAGGTTTGCGTGGGTTATTATATTGACCAGGTGCTGGTAAATCCCGATTTTATCTTTTTTATGGTGAGCGAGGTAATGGGTGGCCTCACTCAATTACCTATGATTGGTACTATGAAGTTGTTAGTTAACTCACATTTTGCCCAACAACTGCGTGAGTTGAAAACCAATGGAGATATCAATTATCATCCGGTTAACCTGTTTTGGAATATCTCCGGTATGATCATGTCGCCATTCCTCAGCCGTCCGCATATGCTGCAATCTGGATATTTTACTTCTGATGAGTTTTTTCAATTGATGCAGGAACGTAAAAAATTAATCCCGCTTTGGATGGGGCTGATCATCAAAGGCTGACATTATGCATATAGACCTTGATTCACTGAGCAACTTTTTGAGGCGGCAATTTACCGGGGTTGATGACGTTAAGCATATTGCTGATGGCTGGTGGTCGCAGGTTTTCTCTTTTAAAACAAATGAGGGTGCAAGGGTGATCAGAATAAGTAAACACCTTACCGATTTTAGGAAAGATGTATTCGCCTACACCCACTTTAACAGCACCAAAATACCCATACCAGAGGTTATAATTAGCGGGAAATATGACGAAGAATTTTTTTATTGCGTTTCCAGATATGTAGAAGGTATCCCCTCAGATCAAATTATAGATACACAAGAGACTAAACCCGATTTATTGTTGGCTCAAACTACGGTAGAACAACTTTTGACTATTCATCAGATCGATATCAGCAATCTCAGAGGCTGGGGATATACCGATGAAAATGGAAATGGGATATTCCAAAGCTGGGAAGAATATCTGCTGGCCATACACAATGGCAAATATACCATTGCATGGAAGGAGCTGGCCAAAACTACCTGGCTTAACGGAGAGCTGTTTACCCGTTTAACTGAGCGTATGCAAACCTATTTTCCATATTTGCCAAAAGACAAACACGTGCTGCATGGTGATTATGGTTTTGATAATCTACTGCTAACTCCAGATCATCAGGTAGCCGCTGTAATTGATTGGGCAGAAATGATGTTGGGCGACCCGATGTACGACCTGATCCATATGAATGAGCCCTGGTCTGAATATCTTCCGGTAAACTATCTGGATATATGGAAAGAACAGATGAAAAACAATCCAAAGGCTTTACTCCATTTTGAGGAACGTTTGCAATGTTATACCATTCACTACACCTTGTTTCATTTACATATCCACACTGTTAGGGGCGAGCGGGAGGATTATGAATATATTGAGCAGTGGGCTAAGGGGAATTTATGATTGATAAAATGCAGCCGCGTTTGTTGGGGAATAACTGAAATGCTTTTTAAAGGCAGAAGTAAAGTGGGAGAGATTTTCGAAACCAACTTCGGCGTATAATTCAGATGGGCGTCTTTTTAGCTCCCTGATTTGGTAGTGGGCCAGTTCCAACCGTTTTTGGGTAAGCCATTTTTGCGGCGTGGTGCCAAAGGCTTTTTTAAAGTCGCGTTTAAAGGTGGTGAGACTACGGCCGGTTAAATAGCCAAACTTTTCCATCGTCATGTTGAACATAAAATTCCGCTCCATAAAATCGGTCAGGTTCATTTTGCCGGGTTCATCAAAATTGGCCAGTATGCCATCAATATCCTTGTCGATGGTGCGCAGGATATTGATGGCTTCCTCTATCTTCAGGGCAGCAATACTTTCGGGCAGGGGCTCTTCCAGGTCAAAATAAGGTATGAGTGAAGCCAGGCAGCTTTCCAGCAGTGGGTGCTTACCAAAATTGCGGATCCCCTGATCATAAAAATGCCTGCTTTTAACGCGATTTTTGGCGTAAAAATCCTTCAATATTTTTGGCGTAAGATGCATCACCACCGTTTTATGCGGCTGCCCGTTCTTTGGATAATTGATAGCTGTAGCCAATTGATTGCGGGGGATGAGGAAAATATCACCGGCCCCAAACAGGTAGGTGGTATTGGTCTGCACTATTTTGGTTTCGCCCGATATAAACCACACCAGCATGTGCTGTTCAAACAGTACCTCCGTGCGGAAGGATTGCGCATCAAAATAGGATAGTTTGATGTCGGGCGTTAAATAATGTATCTTAAAATCCATGGTTCAATTATCCAAAGATAGTTATCAGTTGGCTTCAAAGGTTATACCGGTGAGGGCTTCGCTTAGTGTCCACAGTTTTTGGGCATAACCGGCATCTACCGCGTATGGTTTTACACCGCGTAAGGTTGACGGATCATCATAGCGGTGCTCAATCTGGCCATGATCCAGTTCGGCAATGTCGGCATCTTCGCAATATACGCCACCTATATTATCCAGTTGCGAGCTCACAGCGCACCAGACTGATGTAGCTGCTCCCTGCTCTACATTTTTTAAAACAGCTGCTACCTCGGGTTTTAAATTGCCATCTGTATCATGCGTGCCCATCTGCTGAAACAATTCCATAGGGGCAACCCTCCCCAGGTCGGTACCTATCACCGAACCCGGATGCAGCGAAAATGCACGCACTCCATAGTTTTTGCCCCGATGATCCAGCTCCACGCTAAACAGGTTATTTGCCGTTTTGGAATGACCATAACCCTGTAAGGTTTCATACGGGCGATGCAAAAAGTTGGGATCCTCAAAATCAAATGGCGCTATCTGGTGCCCGAAAGATGATACATTGATCACCCTGGCGCCGTTGGCTTTTTTTAATGCCGGCCAAAGCCTGGCGGTAAGCTGAAAATGCCCCAGGTGATTGGTGGATAGTTGCGATTCATAACCCCGGCTATCGCGCTGTAACGGAACCCACATGATGCCCGCATTGTTTACCAGGATATGCAGTGGCTTACCCGTTTTTAAAAAATCATCGGCAAAAGCATCGATAGAGGCTGCATCCATCAGGTCCATTGTTCGGATGCATACATTGTCGATACCTTGCAGATTTTGAGCTGCCTTTTGTATATCGCGGGCGGGTACGGTAACATGCGCGCCTGCCAGTACAAAGGTTTTTACGGTTTCGAGACCGATGCCCGCGTAGCCACCGGTTACGATGATGTTTTTACCGGTCAGATCGATGCCTTTGATCACATCGGCTGTAGTTGATTTAGCGTTAAAGCCCGAGCCTACAGGTTGTTGTAGCGCTCCATTATAATTATCTGTTATTTGTTCCATTTTTTTTATTGTTTGTTGATGAAACAAATGTAGAGCGCTTCAACTAAATTGAATTTGTTTTAAAGGCCGAATGTTTTTGTTTTGCGGGCCTTTTTGGTGTCGGTGCGTAAGAACCTCACAAGCTTCTTCCCGCTCTCCCTTCTTGTCATGCTGAACGGAGTGAAGCATCTATTATGCGACAGACATAGTGAAGAAGATCCTTCGTACCTCAGGATGACAAACTTTTTATGATTATATAAACTCTTCTTGTCATGCTGAACGGAGTGAAGCATCTAATCGCCGATATGCAAAGTTCACGAATAGATCCTTCGTTCCTCAGGATGACAAACTTTTTATGGTTAAGATAATCTTTTAAAATACGCCTGATATAGTAACCACTGCATTGGCCAACTCGTCATTTACCTGTACATCACAGGCCAGTACATTGCGGGTAGCAGGATGATAACCATTGCTGATCTGCACCAGGCATGTGCCACAGCTGCCCATGCCGCAGCATAAGCCAAAACCGGGGATAGACAATTGGTCGGAAATGAGTGTCATCAAACTATAGTACTGGTTAGGGTAAGTGCATACCTCGGTAATGTGACCCTGGTAGGTTACTTTAAATAGGATCGTATTTTCGTTTGGATGCATCTTAGGGATGCTATTTAATTTTTATCGATGCAACAGTTTTCTTAAACTTATTTAAATAGTTGTCGGTGTCACTAAAAGCGCTGCCCATAAAAAGTAAACCCGAATTTTCTCCAATTAAAACTGCTTGGTAAAGGATACCATTTTTGTTGGCTAATGCCACTTTGGACGTCAAAACAAAGGCGGTGTAATTGTTGATTTTTGTTTTTATAACGGTTTTATTATCAAGCTTCATCCCTTTTTTTTCATATCGCCAAGGTATGTCATTGGCAAATTCATTTGCTTTTTCTTCTGTAAACTTTGGTAACGAGCCAATTAGAAACGAATTTGCTGTTGAATTTTGAGCGTCGTTTTTGCCATTTTCTGCATACATAAATAAATTGGACATCGTCATGGCATATTTAAAATTGGTGATGGAATGATCAAAGTCAAAATTGACTAACTCTAAGGAATCAATTTGTAAAGACTTGTCGTAATAAACCGATTTTAAAATTTCTATCAGCTCTTTTTTTCCTTCCTGGTCTGCAGTTTTACAAACACCCGCTATTATGGTTACAAAAGTTTCGTCGCCAAAAATCAACATTAACTTTGTTTCATCAGGATATTTGGAAGGTCCATCGCCGTAAATAGCTTCAAACTGATTTAACTTTATATTCTTAAGTACATCTATTTTTGCCCCCTTGGCTTCAATAGCCTGTTTGGTGAAATTTGATTTTACTTTAACAAAATTTGAAGCGTTTGACTCTATAACCTGTACGTAGAGCTTATCGTTTTTCTGATATCTGGCTAATTCTTTAATGTATTGATAGTCATTTGGTATTTGTGCAAAAACCTTAGTGCCGGTAATCCTTTTAAGTTTATTCGTTTTAACTGTATGAATTTGGTCTGGAAATTCCTTATCATTTTGTGCATAACAGGTGGATGTTAAAAGGATAAGCGTTAAACCAATAAAAGCTTTTTTTAATATGCTGAAAGATCGCATAAAGATTTAGTGAGATGGTGTTACGTGTTTTATATCGTTTTCTAAAATAGATAAAAAAACGGGTTTCCAACGTGTTTATTTGCCCGGTGTAATAGCCACTGCCATTAGGTTAAGTCTGTCACCCATGTAAACCCATCATTGTTCTTTTCAATATGTCCAAATCCAGGCCAGGGTAAATGATAACCGAAAACCCGCTGTTTTGATGCAGCAAACTCTTCAAGAATTGTTTGACGTGTACGGGCGGCCAAATCAAAATCAATATCGAAAATGGTACCCCATTCGGGCTTGGCAAACAGTACGATCTCGTCATGAAAAATATCGGCCATATGAATAAATTTTTCCGAACCCGCGGTTATCGTGAACATACAATGACCTGGTGTGTGCCCTGGCGTAAGTATAGGCTGCAAGAAATCAAATAGTGGCTCATCGGCGCTAAATAGTTGTAGCTTTCCGCCTATCTGCGAAAAGAAAAATTGAATTTCTAGTTGAAGTGACCGCAGCGAATCTGCCGGATTTTTGCTTTTAGAGAAATCGGCTTGATCATCCTGCCAAAAATCAAATTCTTTTTGGTGCATATGGATCTTCGCGTTTGGGAAAACCAATTGACAGCTATTGCTGATCAGGCCGTTAAAATGATCAGGATGGGCGTGGGTTAATACAATATCGGTGAGGTCGGCAGGTTTAATTCCGGCTGCATGCAAATTGTCAACTAATTTACCTGCATCTGGCTTGGCTTTATCGCCATTGCCGGCATCAATCATAATGGTCTTATCTCCCGAAACGAATACCATAATATTATGAGGCAGCATAAAGTGTGTGGAAAGGCTGCTGTGTTTTTCCCGTAATTGTTTCAGTTCCATAGATGGTATGCCGGGAGCGAAGCAGTCGTTATCATATTCCACATCGCCGTCGGTAACAACCAATAGGTTAAACGATTCAAAGTGGTAGTTTTTAATGCCAGGTGTTGGATTTGATTTTATAGCTGATGTTTCTAAGTTATTGATCATGGTATTGATTTTTTTATCATTGACAAATGTCCTCTGTTTTTGCTGATCATGGATAAAAGACTATATTTATATGCTTAGGCAATAATTTTAGACTAATGGCAAAATCAATCACCCGTAAAACAAAAGACTTTAATCCCACCAATTGCGCGGTAACCTATTGTATGAATATTATTGGGGGTAAATGGAAACCGGTGATCATCCACCTCATCAGGAACGGAATCAATCGATACAGTTCAATGCAGAAAGGCATCCCCGAAATAAGCAAACAAACGCTAACCAATCAGCTACGTGAGTTGGAGGTAGACGGCATATTGGAAAGAATAGTTTTTGCCGAAGTGCCACCCAGGGTGGAATATCATATCAGCCAGCACGGCCAAACTTTATTACCTATAATCGATGCCATGAAAGCTTGGGGATATGCCAACATGGAGAAACGTTAATTATCTATCTTGTACTTGCTATAGTAAGTGCGGGTCGAAAATAAAATATATTTTATATATGTTAGTAAGCGACTAACCATCACAATAAATGAAACCTGTAAAATCACAAAATAAGGGAATAGCATTAGTGTTTTTTCTTTTCTCTGGTATATTAATACTTAGTCTATATATGGTTGTAGCTCGGGATTATACCGATTCCGTTCATGTGCGGCCCGCTGTGATGAAAATAGTTAAAGATATCTCGAAAGCTGGAAGATTTGAGAACAGGCTCATTGGTATGGCTGGAAAAAAATCAAAGCAATGGGAGCGTTTTGAGCAGTTAAACCGTATTGCCCAAAGTGCAGAACTCCGCGAACTCACTCAGTATAACAATGCTGTGGTGAGGTGTTATGCATTTCATGGCTTAGCTTTACGAAAAGATACAGCTGTTTTTTCGATCATGTTAGCGCATGTACGGGATACCGCCATGGTAGAAGCCATATCATTTGATATGGGTTGGGAGACAAAGGTGGGAGATTATTTTATTGATGTAATTACGACTACGGAAGTAGACCTGAAAACATATAAAATGAATACTATTCAGAAAGAAAAGCTGGATAGTATTTTACTTTATGATAAGCATGTGGTTTTAGCCGCAAAAAACAAGTTATTGCACAATCTGAAACCAGAGGCAAAAAACTATAGCCGTATCAGAGAGATAGCTGTTACAGAGAATAACTCCATAGCCGTGGTAGCATTAGCCAGGTATAAAAACCCGGATGATTTGAATATCATTAGTGATTATTTAGAAAAGAACGAAGCCCAGCACGATGCGGTGTACGCCGTCCGGGAATTTCCAGACGCTAAATTTTATCCCAAACTGGTTCAGATATTTGAACGGGAGTGGGTCTTAAAAGGCTATGATTATCCACTTTGGCGCATACTATACCAGGCCCTCGCCAAATATCCAACACCCCAAACTTTAGCTTTATTTGAAAGAACACTGCAAACCAAAGATAAATTCAGGTATCAGACTTTGGGCGAATATCTGGCTATCGCACTTACCAAATATCCTAACCCCACGTTTGGGGACATGAAAAATAAGATCAAATTGGATAGTTTTCATCTGGATGAAATAAATGAGGAAATGAATAACAACTAATAGTCACCTTTTACCGATGCGAACTTGTCCTATGGCAATTTCCTGTACACTTTTACTATCGTGTTGCATTAAAGCCTATATTTGTTTTAATAAAGTTCTTTACTTTTTTTCAGCAATATGGTTTCCTGCCTGTGGAGGGCAGGGATTAAAAAGGAACCGTGTGTAAATCGCGGGCTGTCGCGCAACTGTAAGTAATACAACAAGTTGTTGCCTATAAGGTCCATTATTCCATCCAAAGGGAATGAGAAGGACGGCAACAATATTACAAGCCAGGATACTTGCCTTATTGTATAAAAGACAATGCTTTCGCGTTTTGAAGCAGTAGTCAAAGAAAAAGGATAACCGCCAGTGCCCCTTTTTAGCGGCCTGCGCGTTGTTGTGCTTTTGCCTTTTATTACCATTTCCCGAAAGTATACCGAAAACCGTAAGGAGCATTAATTTAATTAATGTTTAACCAAAAAAGTTTTATGCGTATGCTCAAAAACAATCTCGGGTATCCTCGTGTAGGTGCCCTCCGTGAACTCAAAAAGGCCAATGAGGCGTATTGGGCCGGCCAATTTACCCGCGACGAACTGTTTGCCGTTGCCCGCCAGATCAGGATCGGCAACTGGAAAACCCAGGTTGAGGCCGGTATCGACCTCATCCCCTGTAACGATTTTAGTTTTTATGACCAGGTGCTGGATACGTCGCTCATGCTGGGCGTTATCCCTGAGCGTTACACCCCTGTTTTAACCCAAAACAAAGCCAATACCGAAATCGACCTGTATTTTGCTATGGCCCGTGGTTACCAGAAAGACGGCCTGGATGTTACCGCCATGGAAATGACCAAATGGTTTGATACTAACTACCATTACATTGTGCCCGAGTTTGTACAAAACCAGCAGTTCAGGGTGTTCTCAGAAAAAGTGTTTGACGAATTTACCCTCGCTAAGCAACATACCGGCACCACGCCAAAGCCTGTGCTGATCGGTCCGGTAAGTTACCTGTTGTTGGGTAAAGAGAAACAAGCCGGTTTTAACAAGATCGATCTGATCAAGAAACTGGTGCCTGTTTATATCGAAGTATTGAAACGCCTGAAAGAATATGGTGCCGAGTGGGTGCAACTGGACGAGCCTTTCCTGTCGCTTGATTTAACCCAGGCCGAAAAAGACGCTTTTGTATATGCTTATAACGAGATCAGCAAAAACACGCCCGGTATCAAAATACTGCTTACCACTTATTTTGAGAGCCTGAAGGATAATACCCAGCTGGCTGTAAACCTGCCGGTAAGCGCCCTGCATATTGACCTGGTGCGTGCCCCGCAACAATTGGACGAAGTACTTACCCTGCTGCCCGAAAAATTGAGCCTGTCGTTAGGTGTTATTGATGGCCGCAACATCTGGAAAAACGATTATATCAAATCCATATCGCACATCAAAAAAGCTATTGCTGTATTGGGTAAGGACAGGGTGATCATAGCCCCGAGCTGCTCCCTGTTGCATACCCCGTTTGACCTCGACCTGGAAACTACCATCAATACCGAGATCAAAAACTGGATGGCCTTTGCTAAACAGAAATTGAATGAGGTAAACGAACTGGCCCAGATTATCGATGGTAATAACGACCTGCTGCAAGCCAATATCCAGGCCATCAGCAGCCGTAATATCTCTAAGCTGATCCATAAGCAGGAGGTTAAACAACGCACAGCCGCTATCACCGATGCCGACGCACGCCGGGACAGTCCATTTGGTGATCGCCAGAAAATACAGCAGCAACGGTTTAATTTGCCCCTGTACCCTACAACTACCATAGGCTCGTTTCCACAAACAAATGATATCCGTACGCTGCGTGCACGTCTTAAAAAAGGCGAACTCACCGAAGCTCAGTATGATGAGAAAATAGAAAAGGCCACTATCGAGGCTATCCGCTGGCAGGAAGAGATTGACCTGGATGTATTGGTTCATGGCGAGTTTGAACGTAACGACATGGTGGAGTACTTTGGCGAACGTTTGGATGGTTTCCTGTTTACCAAAAACGGTTGGGTGCAAAGCTATGGCAGCCGATGCGTTAAACCGCCGGTTATTTATGGTGATGTAAGCCGCCCGGCAGATATGACCGTGCGTTGGAGCAGCTTTGCGCAGGCTAATACCAACAGATTAATGAAGGGTATGCTTACCGGCCCGGTTACCATACTGCAATGGTCGTTTGTGCGCGATGACCAGCCCCGGTCCGAAACCACTTATCAGATAGCCCTGGCCATCCGTGATGAAGTGGTTGCCCTGGAGCAAGCCGGTATTAAAGTGATACAGATAGATGAGCCCGCTATACGCGAGGGTTTACCGCTGCGTAAAAAAGATTGGGAAAATTATTTGAACTGGGCAGTACGGGCATTCCGTATATCAGCCAGCGGGGTTAGGGACGAAACACAGATCCATACCCATATGTGCTACAGTGAGTTTAATGATATCATTGGAAACATTGCCGATATGGACGCCGATGTGATCACCATTGAAACCTCGCGCTCGCAAATGGAACTGCTAAACGCCTTTGCCGATTTTAAATATCCTAATGAAATCGGTCCGGGTGTTTATGATATCCACTCACCCCGTGTACCTACGGTTGATGAGATGGCTACGCTGCTTGAAAAAGCGTCGGCATTACTGCCGGCACGCAATTTATGGGTTAACCCCGATTGTGGTTTAAAGACCCGGAAATGGCCCGAAACACAGACCGCGTTGGTAAATATGGTACAGGCTGCAAAACAACTTCGTCAGTTAGTTGTAGAAACAACAGTTTTCTGACCATTAAAAACAGGCAATTTCCGTATAATTGCCTGTTTTTTGAAGAATTTTAGTATTTATGAAGTTAAAGAGCAGCGCAGTTATTACGGGTATTGGTGGTTATGTTCCAGATAGTATCCTGAGTAACAGTGATTTAGAAAAAATGGTTGATACCAACAGCGAATGGATAGTATCAAGAACCGGGATAAAGGAAAGAAGAATTTTAACCGATAAAACGCTCGCTACTTCTGATATGGCCACCTGGGCCATCAAAAATTTATTAGATAGTACTAAAGTTTCTGCCGATGAGATTGACTGTGTGATCATCGCCACATCAACTCCCGATCATTTACTGCTTTCAACCGCCAGTATTGTTTGTGACAAGGTGGGCATGACCAATGCCTGGGCAACGGATGTGAACGCTGCCTGCAGCGGATTTTTATATGCATATACCCTCGGATCAAGCCTGGTTGAAGGTGGTCGTTATAAAAAAGTGATTGTGGTAGGTGCCGATCAAAACAGCGCTATTATCAATTATAAAGACAGAAATACCTGTATACTTTTTGGTGATGGTGCCGGAGCGGTTTTAATTGAGCCTACTACAGATGGTACCGGCCTGATTGATAGTGTTTTTAAAACCGAAGGCAAAGGCCGGGAGCATTTACTGGTACCGGGTGGGGGCTCAAAAGTTCCGGCAACGGCGGAGAGCGTTGCTGCCAACAAACATTTTATACACCAGGATGGCCGGGTGGTTTTTAAAGCTGCTATTAACGGTATGACAGAAACGTGTAAAGAGGTACTACAGCGTAACGATCTGACTATTGATGATATCAACTGGCTGATACCACACCAGGCCAATTACCGGATAATACATGCCGTTGGCGATCATTTAGGCTTACCCGCTGAACGCGTAAAGGTGAACATTGACAGGTACGGGAATACTACTGCCGCCACCATACCACTTTGCCTTTGGGATTTTAAAAATGATTTTAAATATAACGATAACGTGATACTAACCGCCTTCGGGGCAGGTTTTTCATGGGGCGCTACCCTGTTAAAATGGGGTAAGCTGAGATAAGTTTAACGCTCATTGATATTATGCCGTCATTACAATGATGGGTGTCGTATAAAACAACAAAAGCGTGGGCTTGTCCACGCTTTTGTTGTTTTAGTTAGTCTATTTCAATATAAAGTTAAAGCCAACATTTAAGCTTGCCCGGCCATTCCTGATTGCCGAACCTGGGTTTGATTTAAAAATATCGGTAAGCCCTGCTTGCTCGTCGTATTCCAGTAGAAGCTTTATGTTGTCTGATAACCGGATCTTAGTACCAATTCCGGCTGCTATCCCAAAGTCGGTGTTGTGAAAATAATCTTTTACATCTGTACTGATGTCGGTTGCTTTGGCGGCTGCCAGATAACCTACATAGGGGCCAAAATTCAAATACCAGTTACGCTTTTTGCCAAAATGCCAATTGGCCATTACGGGTAGGGTAATGTAGTTTAAGCGGTAGTCTGTTTTGAAATTACTGTTATTGTCGTTGACAGTAGAAAAAAAGCCATCGCCCCAGCCCTTTTGATCAAAAATTAATTTTGTTTTTAGGCTCCAGCGGTTCGAGAAGTAAAAGTCGGCAGCTACACCAGCATTAAATCCCGATTTATTACCGGCATTAACCAAGCCACCGCCGCTAACATTGGCATAGCTGAAGCCGGCATAAATACCCAATTCAACATCACCTTTTGTTTGTTGCGCGAATGTTGCAGAATAAGCGCCCAGAATAACAAGAATTGTGATAAGTATTTTTTTCATATATGATTTGGTTTCGGCCGCAAAGGAAACGCTTTTTAGCTAAAAGCGGAAGGCTTAAAGCAAAAAGCTAAAAAATATCTTATTCTCCAGCCTGGACAAACTTTCGGCTTTCCGCCTTTAGCTTTAATGCAGGCCTTTGCGTTTGAGCAAGCCGCCGGTGGTATCATCAATACTTTGCTGTACAATAAAAGCTTTGGGATCTATATCCAGGATGGTTTGTTTGAGCGAAGGGATCTCCAGGCGGGTGGCCACGGTAAAAACAATATCCCGTGGATCGTTTATATGCCCATCTTTACCATAACCACTTTTGCCCTGGTAAATGGTAACCCCGCGACCCAGGGTTTCTGTGATGGCCTTACGGATGGCTTCGCTATGGGTTGATATGACCGTAATGCCTGAGTATTGTTCGATACCATTCAAAATAAAGTCTATCATTTTGGCGGCAGCCATATAGGTGAGTATGGAGTACATAGCGGGTTCCACACCTAAAAAGAAGGCGGCCATGCTAAATATCAATACATTGAGCAGCAAAATAAAGTCGCTCACTTTAAGCAGCTGTGTTTTCTTGCTCACCAGTACGGCAGCAATCTCGGTGCCATCAAGTACAGCACCACCACGCATGGCCAAACCACTGCCTGTGCCTATAAAAACGCCACCAAATACAGCAGTCAATAATTTATCGTGAGTAACATCCGGAAACTGAACTACAGCCACAACCACCGAAAGTAGACCAATAGCGAGGGTGCTTTTGATAGCAAACTGTAAGCCCAACTTTTTATAACCCAACCACAGGAACGGTACGTTGATAATAAAGATAAGGATAGAGATAGGTGCCAGGGTAATATCGGATATCAGCATGGCTATACCGGTAGCGCCACCATCAATAAAGTGGCTCGATAATAAAAAGCCTTTTAGGCCAAACCCGGCAGATAATATCCCAACTCCGATTGTTATTGCATCCTTTACTGTCTTGATAGCGTCCATCCCCAAATATAGCCCTTTGAGGCTAAAAGGAGGCATATTTGTAAGAACAGATTTCGGATTTGGGATGTTTGATTTCGGAATTGACAAACAAGTGATAAAAAAACGAAGCTTTCTTAAAGCATATTTCGGATTCCAATATCCGAAATCGAACATCCAAAATCCGAAATAATTTTAACTACTTCAGCACCATCTGCGCTGTATTCCTGCTTACCTGCTCCAACAAAACAGTTTTACCATTGGTTAACTCTTTCAATGCGCCGTCGGCGTGATGCCTTACGGTAATGAGCGTTAAGCCGGTATTGTATTTTACTTTGAAATCCTGTTGCATGCTATTGAGTAGTTTTTCGAAACGTTCTTCATAAAAGTCAAAACAAACAGAAAAGCTCAGGGCCGACGTTTGCATCACATTTACTTTCACCTGATTTTGTGCAAAAAGGCCAAAAATATCGCTCAGGTGATCTTCGGTGATAAAGGAATAATCTTTCGAAGATACCGAAAGCAATACCTGGTTTTGCTTGAGGATAATGACCGGTTTTACAAAAGTGTTTACACCATCTTCCTTAATAACAGTTCCCGGTGCCGATGGATCGGTAAAGGGTTTAACCAGTAAAGGGATATGCGCGTTTTGTAGCGGTTTAATGGTTTTGGGGTGGATAACACTCGCACCGTAATAAGTCATCTCGATAGCCTCGGAATAGGAGAGTTCATCAAATTTTACGGTATCCTCAAAAAATTTAGGGTCGGCGTTCAGGATGCCGGGTACATCTTTCCAGGTGGTTACCGATTGCGCACCTAAACAGGATGCAAAGATGGACGCGGTATAATCCGATCCTTCCCGGCCAAGTGTAGTAGTGAAATTCTCAGATGTGCCTCCCAAAAAACCCTGGGTTACTACGATGCCTTTATCCAGCAAAGCCGGGATATTTTTGGTGATGCTCTCGCAGGTTTTATCCCATTGCACCACACCTTCACGGTAAGTATTATCGGTATGGATATAACCGCGTACATCAAGCCATTGGTTTTTTAAGCCTTCTTTGTTTAAGTAAGCGCTGATGATTCGGGTGGATACCAGCTCGCCGATAGATACGATCTGGTCGTAAATAAAATCATAATCATCCTGAGGCTCGTCCTCAATCATCCAGTCAATCTCCACAAAAGTATTGGCTATCTCGTCAAATACCGGATGTTTAGGTTCAAACAGCTCATGCAGGATATCGAAATGGTATTGTTTAATGCCCTCGTATATGAGGTGCATATTATCCGACTGATCTACATAGGCCCTGGTGAGGTTTTCCAGCGCGTTGGTGGTTTTGCCCATGGCCGATACCACGATAAGTAACTGATCTTCCGTATATTTTTTTACAACGCTGGCCAGGTTAATAATGCCACCGGCATCTTTAACAGACGCGCCTCCGAATTTAAAAACAAGCATTTATTTGATGTATTTGGACACAACCGAACCCGGTCGTAATAATGATTTGATGGATGGATAGGGAATGATGAGGGTTGTTGTACCGCCCGCGTAAGGTTTGATCTCGTAAGAATTATAAAAGAATTTTAATCCCACGGGGCTGATCAGGAAGTTATCATTCAACGCGAATTTATTATCCTTAAAAAAGTAATCGTTAGCCAGCGAAGCAGTAGGGCTCAATTTCTCGTCCTTCCTGAAAATGCCTTCGGCAATAACCCTTAGCTTATCTTTATAACCGGCAGTGAAAATGTCATCCAGCGTAAGGTCTTTATTGGCTTTAGTATCCCAGTTGATGAAAAATGTAGCCGCAGCACCATGCGCGCCACCCTGATAAGTATCGCCACCAACTTCAAGGGTTGTTAAGCTTGAATCCTGTAATATCACCTTGGCATAGCTGTTCAGTTTGTAATACATGGCCAGTTTGGGCTCCGTTTTCTTCAGATCATCGTATGATTTAAAGAAAGCTTTGTTCATGAGCTCAATAGTGCTATCGGGTTTTTCTTCACTTGACATAACAAACAAACCTGTTAGCTTATGAATAACCGAGTCGTTAAGCTTTTTCTGTCCTGTAAAAACCGGGTATTTTATAGTTACCACAGCACAGGCACTATCTGGTTTATTGCCACAATCAGCCGCCCGCTCATGTATGTTTTTATAGGTATAAGAAAGCGTGTCGACACTGGTGGTATCCTTTTGCTTTGACGGAACACCCCACTGACATGACGCCAGTGCGAAACTAACGATGATAAAACAAAACAGGTAGCTGGTTTTCATAGTTTAATAGTTTAAAAGCTGTTCTCTTGAAAGGGAGGCATTAAGCCACCCGGCCTCAATATTGGCTTCGTATTTTTTATAAAAATTGATAGCGGGCTCGTTCCAGTCGAGCACCTGCCATACCATACCGCTAAAGCCTAATTCTTTAGCTTCGGCAATCAGTACGTTGAACAATAATTTACCAACACCTTTGCCGCGATATTGTTCGGTAATGATGAGGTCTTCCAGGTACAAACGGCAGCCTTTCCAGGTTGAATAGCGTATATAATAAACCGCGAAGCCAATTATTTGTCCTTCTGCTTCGGCAACAAAAGCCTTCCAAACGGGTTTGGGGCCAAAACCGGCATCCTCAAACTCCTGCAGACTCACCGTTACTTCCTCGGGCGCTTTTTCAAAAAGGGCCAGTTCATGTACCAGCTCCATGAGGCGTGGGCAATCTTCGCGTCGGGCAATTCTTATGTCGATGTTCATTTCTTTATTGTCATTAGTCATTTACTGCGTGTCATTAGGTCATTGGAGTTTAAATCCAAATTCAGAATTCCGATATCCGAAATCAAAATCAATTATTTTTCCAGTGCTTAATAACCCGGCTGCCAAAAATGGTGCTGCCTACGCGTACCATGTTACTGCCCTGCTCAATAGCCAGTTTATAATCAGACGACATGCCCATCGACAGCGTATCAAAAGTATCTATCTTGCGGAAATAGCTTTGTTTTATGCCATCAAAAAATGTCTTCAGTTCGTAATATTCTTCTTTGATCTGCTTTTCGTTATCGGTATTGGTGGCAATGCCCATCAATCCGCGGATACGAACGTTATTAAACGTAACAAACTCATCTGAACGCAGCAGTTCAATAGCTTCATCAAAGCCCAGTCCGTATTTGGTTTCTTCATCGGCAATATATATCTGCAGCAGGCAATCAATTATGCGACCAGCCTTTTCTGCATGTTTATTAATCTCATGCAGTAGTTTCAAACTATCGACAGATTGGATCATGCTCACAAAAGGGGCAATATATTTAACCTTATTGGTTTGCAAATGCCCTATCAGGTGCCATTGAATGTCTTTGGGCAGCTGTTCATATTTCTCCACCATTTCCTGCACGGTGTTTTCGCCAAACAGGCGCTGGCCGGCATCATAGGCCTCCTGCAGGTCGGCAGCAGGTTTAGTTTTCGACACCGCCAATAAAGTTACCCCCGGGCCCGTTTCTTTTTTTAAGCTTTTGATATTATCTGCAATGCTCATTTATCCGTAAATTTGCTTAATTAATTAGCCGCTAAATTACAGAATGCATAAATATTTAACCTTGTTTTTTTCAGTATCACTATTTTTATGTGCCTGTAAAAACGATAAAGTCCCTGCCGGGCTTATAAAACCCGATGCCATGGCTGGTTTATTGACCGAAATTCACATCATCGACGGGCGGTTATACACCGGCTTGCAAACACCCGATAGCTTGTATAAATATGGCATGGGTAATTACCTGGCCGCTTTTGAACGGTTCCATACCGATTCGGGCGCGTTTAAAAAAAGTCTGAATTATTATGCTAAATATCCGGACAAGCTTACGGATATATATGATAAGGTTGATGAGCGGATTAAAGCCCTGTCTGATTCGGTTAACAAGATATCGGCTCAAAAACGCAAGGACGATTTAAAAGCCGATTCTATTAAAATGGCCCACAAGGCCGATTCTATTAAAAAAGCTGCGCAAAAGCCTGTAAAGGCCGAAAGCAAAGCCGATTCTTTAAAAAAGTTAAAACAAAAACATCCTGATGCTTTACCCAAAAAATAGTGTTGATAAGCTGGGGTTTACCGAGGTAAAAGAATTAATAAAAGCACATTGCCTGAGCGAAATGGGTCAACAAATGGTTGACAAAATACAGGTGATGAGCAATTACGATCTGATATACAAGTTCCTGAACCAGGCCAATGAGTTTAAGAATATCCTGGTTAATGATGCAGCCTTACCCATTCATCACTTTTTCGATATAAAAACCTTAGCCAATAAAGCCCGCATTGAGGGTGTATTTTTGTCGGAGGAAGAATTTTACCAGGTGCAAACCTCACTGCAAACGGTGTTTGCAGTGATCGCTTACTTCAGCGAGCGGGAAGGGTTATATCCGAACCTTGAAGCCTTATTTGAACACTTGCCTATTGAAAAGGCGATCTTGAAAAAGATAGATGTTGTTATTGATGCCAAAGGCAAGATACGGCCAAATGCCTCACGCGAGCTGAATGAAATTACCTTAGGCATTGCCAAGGCCGAGCAAGAGGCCCGTAAAAAGATCGACCAGATATTCAAAGCTGCATCCGGCAGTGGCTGGACGGCCGATGGCTCGCTCACCGTGCGCGATGGGCGTTTATGTATCCCACTGCTGGCCGAAAATAAACGCAAGCTCAAAGGTTTTATTCATGATGAATCCGCGTCGGGCCAAACGGTTTATATGGAGCCCGAGGAGGTGTTTACGCTGAACAACCGTGTGCGCGACCTCGAATTTGAACGCCGCCGTGAAATAGTTAAAATATTAACCGCCTTAACCAACGAATTGCGGCCCTATACACCGCTTTTACTATCGTATCATGGCCTGTTAACCAAGCTCGATTTTGTACGTGCGAAAGCCTTATTCGCTATTGATATAGAGGCCGAAATGCCGCAGGTAGTTAACGAAGCCCGTTTAAAATTATACAATGCCCGCCACCCGCTGTTGTTCCTGAATTTTAAGGCCGAACAAAAAACAGTGGTGCCGCTTAATGTGCATATTGATGAAGGTATCCGCATTATTGTGGTTTCCGGGCCAAATGCCGGTGGTAAGTCGGTTTGTATGAAAACTGTTGGTTTGCTGCAAATGATGGTGCAAGCCGGCTTGCTGATCCCTGCTGCCGAAGCCAGCGTGGTTGGTGTATTTAAGCAAATGTTTGTGGATATTGGTGATGACCAGTCCATCGAGAGTGATTTGAGTACCTATAGTGCCCACCTGAGCAAAATGAAAACTTTTGTAGAGGATGCCAACGGTAAAACACTCATTCTGATAGATGAGTTTGGTACCGGAACTGATCCGCAGTTTGGCGGCCCTATTGCCGAGGCTGTACTGGAATCCCTGAACCATAAAAAGGTGCGGGGGATGGTCACCACCCACTACTCCAACCTCAAAATATTCGCCAGTAATACAGAGGGCATCGAAAATGCATCGATGCTGTTTAATAACGTAGAGATGAAGCCACTTTACCAGTTGGAAATTGGTAAGCCCGGCAGCTCCTACGCTTTTGAGATAGCCCAAAAAATAGGTTTGCCTGCCAATGTGCTCAACCTCGCCAAAAACAAGATAAGCGAAGGTCAGAAAAAGGTAGATACTTTACTGGTTGACCTGGAACGTGAGAAGCGCGAGATATTTGAAACGAAGCAAAAGCTGGATAAACAGCAACGCCGGGTTAACGAGCTGCAAACCGAAAACGAAAAGCTGAAAAGCTACCTGGACGAGAACAAAAAAGTGCTGATCAAAGAGGCTAAGGATCAGGCTAAAAATATTATCCTGAATGCCAATAAACTGGTAGAAAATACTATATCCGAAATAAAAAGCAGCAATGCCGATAAGGAAGTAACCCGTGCCTTGCGCGAAAACCTGAACACGGAGCTTAAAAAGAATACTGTTAAAGTTGAACCGGTAAAACCAAGTTCAGCGGCTATAGATGAAGAGTTGAAACCAGGCGATTGGGTAAAGCTAACCGATTCGGAAACTACGGGGCAGGTGATTGAGCTAATCAAGGATAACGTGGTAATTGCCATTGGCGACTTGCGTACCTTTGCCAAAAAGAAACGGGTGATCAAGGTTTCCAAATCATCGGTGCCAAAGGATATCCGCAGAAACTTTAGCTCGCATACCAATGATTTGGCCAGTTTTAGTCCGGAGATAGACGTACGTGGCATGCGTACCGAAGATGCCTTACATGCTATTGAAAAACTGTTTGACCGCGCCCTGATGATGGGCTTTAATAATCTCAAGATCATTCACGGTAAAGGAGACGGCATTCTGCGTAAAATGATCAGGCAATACCTCAAAAAGTACGACCAGGTTGATCGCCTGGAAGATGAACACGCTGACCGCGGCGGAGATGGTATAACATATGCATATTTAAAGTAAATTAGCTTTTTGGATCAAGGATTAGGGGACTATAGGATTTTGAGATTATTGGACTATTAGATTTGGGGATTAAAACTCAAATCTTTTATCCAGCTTTCGTTGGTCTCTGGTCTCAAAATCCAATAGTCCCCAATCCAATAGTCTAAAAATTCAATAGTCCAAAAAGATGGCATTAAAAAGTATCACTCCTATGTTGTATACGCTTCGGGTTAAGGAAAGCGTTGATTTTTATGTTAGTAATCTGGGTTTTACCTGCGTTGGTTTTGATGAAGACTGGGGCTGGGCAACCGTGAGCAGGGATGATATTGAGATTATGATTGCGCTCCCTAATGAGCACGAAACCTTTACCGTGCCCAAATTCACAGGCTCATTTTATATCCGCACCAATAATGTGGATGAGCTATGGAATGAGTTGAAGGAAAAAGCCGTGATCTGTTATCCTATTGAAGACTTTAACTATGGTATGCGGGAGTTCGCGGTTTTTGATAACAATGCCTATATACTACAGTTTGGCACCCCTTTGGAATAGTCGGGATTGAAGATTAATAAACAGTTTTTTATTATTTTAAATCACAACCATTAATAAACAATGCGTAAAATCTGCTCTATAGTTCTGTTACTCATTTTTGCAGCTGGCTTAGGTTGCAGCAATGCTCAGATCGCGGTATTTAAAAGTAAAGATTCGCACATCCGGTATACCGGACGCATCAACATGACCGATGAAGCTGCCGAGCTTTACTGGACGGGCTCATCGGTTAAAATTAACTTTAATGGTACCGGTGCTTCAGCACTGTTGCAGGACGAACGCGGTGAAAACTATTTTACCGTAATTGTTGATGATAAAGTGGTCAACACTATTCACCTGGATAACACTAAAAAAGTTTACACATTGGCCGAAGGATTGCCCTCAGGTTCACACAGCCTGGAATTATTTAAACGTACTGAATGGGAAATGGGCAAAACCATTTTTTACCAGTTTATATTGGCCAAAGACGCTAGCATTTTACCCGCTCCGTCAGCTAAAAAACACCGGATAGAGTTTTTCGGCAATTCCATTACCTGTGGTTACGCGGTTGAGGATACCACAGGGAAGGACAGGGGGACGGCTCCCTATGAAAATGGCTATATCAGCTATGCCGCTATTACTGCCCGCCACTTTGATGCCGATTATGTGTGCACATCTAAAAGTGGTATCGGTGTTTTGGTAAGCTGGTTCCCGCTTATTATGCCCGAAATGTATAACCGGCTCGACCCTACAGATCCGACCAGCTTATGGGATTTTTCGAAATATACGCCGGAGCTGGTGGTCATCAACCTGTTTCAGAACGACTCGTGGATAGTTCAGCAACCCAACAACCAGCAGTTTAAGGAACGCTTTGGAGCCAAAGCTCCCGAGCCCGATCAGATCATCAAAGCTTACCGTGACTTTGTAAAAAACATCCGTAAGAAATATCCCAAGGCACAAGTCATTTGCGCACTGGGCAGTATGGATGCTACAAAAGCGGGTTCGCCATGGCCGGGCTATATCGAAAAGGCGGTAGCCAGCCTCAATGACAAAGCCATTTATACGCATTTCTTCCCTTTCAAAAATACGCCAAGACATCCCAGCACCAAAGAACAGCAGGCTATGGCCGATGATCTGATCAGCTTTATTGATAAGCAGGTGAAGTGGTAAAATACCAATAGAGTCAAGATATAAGAGTCAGGAATCAAGAAGGAAAAAGCTTTATTACATGCTATTTCTTATGTCTTGATTCTTGACTCTAATTTCTTATCTCTAACTTTGAGCAACCAATTATTAAACATGAATAAAGTAGTTAGTGGTGCCGATGAGGCCATCCGCGATATTCAGGATGGCATGACTTTAATGCTGGGTGGCTTTGGTCTTTGCGGGCTGCCCGAAAATTGTATAGCTGCGCTGGTAAAACAGGGACGCAAACAACTTACCTGTATATCCAACAATGCCGGGGTTGATGATTTTGGTATCGGTCTGATGCTAAAACAACGCCAGGTGAAAAAAATGATCTCCTCGTACGTTGGCGAAAATGCCGAATTTGAACGCCAGTTACTCAGCGGCGAGCTGGAAGTAGAGCTGTTGCCCCAGGGCACGCTGGCTACCCGCTGTATGGCCGCCGGTTATGGGATGCCCGCTATTTTTACTCCCGCTGGTGTGGGAACCGAAGTAGCCGAAGGCAAGGAAACCCGAAATTTTAATGGCAAAGATTACCTGATGGAGATGGCTTTTGATGCCGATTTTGCTATTGTAAAGGCCTGGAAGGGCGATACCATGGGCAACCTCGTGTACCGGTCGACAGCGCGTAATTTTAACCCGGTGATGGCCATGGCCGGTAAAGTAACCATTGCCGAGGTAGAAGAGCTGGTACAACCCGGCGAGCTTGATCCAGATCATATCCACACCCCGGGTATTTATGTGCACCGTATTTTCCAGGGAAAAGATTATGAGAAAAGAATAGAGCAGAGGACGGTGAGAAGTAGAGAGCAAGGATAGGAGAACAAGGAGTACGGATTGAAGGAGTAAAGAACAAGGATTTTTGGAACAGAGAGCAAAGAACCGGAACTAAACCCACGCGTCATTGCGAGGTACGAAGCAATCTCTATGCTATACAGAGAGGCTCTGTAAATCGGGGATTGCCACGTTGTTCCTCCTCGCAATGACGTGTAGGGGAATAAAAATGACGAGTGGGAAATAAATAAGAAATTATGTTGGATAAAACAGGAATAGCAAAGCGAATAGCTAAAGAAATAAAAGACGGTTACTATGTTAACCTGGGTATTGGTATCCCAACATTAGTGGCCAATTACATACCCGAAACTATGGATGTGGTGCTGCAGTCAGAAAATGGATTGCTGGGGATGGGCCCATTTCCGTTTGAAGGAGAGGAGGATCCGGATGTGATCAACGCGGGTAAGCAAACTATTACCATGCTGCCGGGCTCGGCCATATTTGATTCGGCTATGAGCTTTGGGATGATCCGTGCCAAAAAGGTAAACCTCACCATCCTGGGCGCCATGGAGGTATCCGAAAACGGCGACATCGCCAACTGGAAGATCCCCGGTAAAATGGTAAAAGGCATGGGAGGTGCAATGGATTTGGTAGCATCTGCCGAAAATATCATCGTAGCCATGCAGCACGTAAACAAAGCCGGCGAATCGAAACTATTACCCAAATGTACCCTGCCGCTCACCGGTGTTCATTGTGTAAAAAAAATAGTGACCGAACTGGGCGTATTTGATGTACTGCCCGAAGGTGGTTTTAAGCTATTGGAACGTGCGCCAGGGGTAAGTGTAGAGGATATCAAGAATGCTACAGCCGGTAAGCTGATTGTTGAGGGTGAAATTCCAGAGATTGTTATTTGATCCGTAGTTCATGGATCATAGTTGATGGTTCATGGATCGTAGGTAGTTTATAGATTATAGTTGATAATTCGTAGTAATTAATACCATGAACTATCAACTATGATCTATGAACCATCAACCATTAAAATAATTTCTTCCTTAAATCCGCCGATATTTCTTTGGTTACGGCAATGATATCATCGGCAACCTGGCTGTTGTTGGCAATCACCCGGTCACATTCGTCTTTATAAGGCAGTAAAAACTCTTTATAGGCTGGTAACACATGGTTTACCCATTTGTACATGGCATCCTCGTGCGAATAGCCGCGCTCTATCAGGTCGCGCTTCAGGCGACGATTCATGGCAACTTCTTCGTCGGCTTCAATAAAAATTTTCATGTCAAGCATATCGGCAATATCCCTGAAATGCAAGATGAACAAGCCCTCCACAATTAAAATAGGCGCCGGCTTTATTTCCAGCATTCTGGGCACCGCGTTAGGATTATTAAAAGTGTACTCGGGCCTAATAATGGTTTCATTATTCAAAAGCCTACTGATATCCTGCTGAAAATGCTCATGGTCAATGGTAGATGGCAGATCAAAATTATACACTTTATTTTCTTCGGGCGTCATCTTATGAGCCACGCGAAAATAATAGTCATCCTGCGATACCAGGCACACCTCGTCGGCAGTGAAATGTTTCAGAAAACTTTTCAAGAAAAAGGTTTTGCCAGATCCACTACCACCGGCAATTCCAATAATATAAGGTTTATTCATTCGGGTTCGGACTGCCGTAGCTGATGTTTACGTGAATGCGTTTATCTAAAGCACCTAATGCATCGGCAGTATTCTTGGTCATCACAATAAGTACGTCCTTGGTAGCCTCGCTGTCGGTAAATCTGCCTACAACTTTAGCATAGGTGGTATGGTTGTTCATAGGGTTGGTGATCTTGATCACGGTACCGATAGGGGCAGTACGGTGCAATACCAGTTCTTTTTTAGGGTCAAGACTGGTATCATCAATCCAGGTAGCAACACCGGTTTCATTTTTTTCGTACAGGCCAAAACGGTTGGCTTTTAATTTATTGCCGGCACTGTCAATCGCTGCAACGGTCGAATCCTGAGTGGTTACCACAGCATCTTGCTTAGCTACCGGTCTTTCTTCCGGTGGCATGCCTGAGCGTACTTTGATCACCTGGTTTGGTGTAAGCGTGCTTGATGTTAAGCCGTTTAATTTAGTAATGTCATCAACAGAAGTACCAAAGCGTTTAGCTATAGAATAAAGCGTTTCACCTGCGGATACTTTGTACTGTTGTACATTATCCATATTCAATGGTTTTGCAGGTGTGGTGTCGGCCGGTGGTGTAGTTGTAGTTACGGCTGCCGGAGCTTGTTGTTGAACTACCGGTTGCTGCGCTTGTGGCTTGGGTTGTTGTGCTACGGGTTGTTGTACCTGTGGTTTTGGCTGCTGAACCGTTTGTTGTACCTGCGGTTTAGTTTGCTGAACCGGTGGAGGGGTAGTAGTGGCAGTTTGTGTAAACGATTGTTCGGTAGGTACTTTAACAATACCGCCAATTTTAAGCGGAGCATTGTTATTAAATTGCATGATAGCCTTAGGGCTTACATTATAGCGGCGACCGATAGAGTAATAATTATCTTTAGGATCAAGTTTGTGTAGTACAACCTTTTTTCCGTTCAGGTTTTCAACTCCAATAGAGTCTACAACCGGGTTTGCAAAAATGGATATGGACAGGGTAAGTAGGGGAGCGATGACTAATAAAATCTTTACTTTCATAATGAATTATAATACAGTAACTTATAAGTTTAAAACTATTAATGCTGATCGTTCTTTTAAATAGATCAGACTATTCTTATGTACTACAAACGCCTCGGGCTGCAATTTTTGTATGTTGCTGTTTAACAAATCATGGTAAACCGTTACGCCTTCGCTGTTAATAATATATAAATGCTGTTTTATTTTTTCCTGAAAAAACGTGTGCAAAGATACAATTCTGTAGCTATTGTGCTCCAAATAATGAAGGGTATTTGCATATGGTTTGGCAGGTAAGGGTAAATCTGCTAAAAGCGCTGCCGGGAGCATCTGTGGTACAGCAATATGGTTGTGTAATGGAGTATCTATCACCGGTTGATGGGGGCGTACAAGCTCACCGGTTTTTATATCGGCCAAAAATAATTTCGGGGGTTGTACCTGGGCGTTATAAACTATCGGGCCGTTTGCAGATAGGTGATCAAACGCCAATGTATAATTGCTCCATAAGGTTTGTCCACTTGTGTCAAAGGCTATTAGTCCTTTATGAACAGGGCCGTTTGCTGATTGATAGTTGTGCACCAACAGTACACCATCGTAAGTCGCTTCAATGCCAGTGAGCCATCGCTCGGGTGTGGTGACATCCTTAAAATATACCTCGCCGCTAAGCAGGTTTACAGCACCGAAAGCTACCTTTTTATCCTCGCTGTTACGTAATTCAACAAACAAAGTAGAGCTGGTGTTGTCGATTTCCATACGCCATATGGGCCAATCAAATTGCTCGTTGATAAAAGGTAGCATCTGTGTCATAAAGTTTGTAAATATGGGTATTAAAATCAAATCTGTTTATATTTACCAAACATTGCTGCCAAGCAAATGTTAAACATAAAAATCACTATTTATATATGAACGCAAAAGAAATTAGTTTGGAAGAAGGTAAAGTAAAACCTGTTGTTGACCACTTAAATGACCTTTTGGCCAACTATCATATCTATTACCAAAAAGTACGCGGTTGCCACTGGAACATCAAAGGGCAAAACTTTTTTACCTTGCATTTAAAGTTCGAAGAGTTATACACCGCTGCGTTAACCACCATTGATGAGCTTGCCGAAAGGATATTAACCTTGGGTAAATCGCCATACAGCACATTTCATGATTATATCGAAAAATCGGCTATCAAAGAGATTCAAACCATTGGCTTAAAAGATACCAAAATGGTAAAGGCCGTTATTGAAGACCTGGCGGTTTTAATTGCCAAAGAAAGAGAGATCCTGGACATTACCGCCGAAGCCGGTGATGATGGCTCAAACGATATGGTAAACCGCTTTATGCAGTTTAACGAAGAAAATACCTGGATGCTGCGTTCGTTTGTGAACGAGGACTAACAAACGCCGGTCAAGTATCATTTTATAAAGCCGCTGATATTTTACGTCAGTGGCTTTTTTTATTGCGTTTATGTTAATAAGGCTCCTCAGCGCAAACGTTTGAGTAGAATAATGGGCCGAATACTTTTGATTTAAAAAAGATACGTTGTAGAATTGCCCTACCAAATCATAAAGCCTTGAAAGTAATACATAGCGTACATCCCGAAGATTTTAAGAGTTATCAAACATCACAAATAAGAGAACGTTTTTTAATTGACCAATTGGTACAGACCGATCAGCTGAACTGTACTTATACCCATTACGACCGAATGATTGTGGGCGTAGCTCATCCGGTAACTCAAGCGGTAGAGCTGGCGAACTACCCGAACCTGCGTGCTGATTGCTTTTTAGAGCGTCGCGAAATAGGCATCATCAACGTGGCCGGCGATGGCGAGGTTACTGCCGATGGCGAAACCTTCCAGGTAAACAAGCTGGATTGCCTTTATATTGGCAAAGGCGTAAAAAGTGTAAAGTTTGCCAGTAAAAATAGTGCGCAACCTGCGGTATTTTATATTCTTTCGGCTCCGGCGCATACGGCGTATCCTACCACATTAATGACTAATGAAGATGCGGCCAAAGTACACACCGGTTCTATAGAAACAGCTAATAAGCGTACTATCAATAAATATATCCATCTGGAAGGCATTAAAAGCTGCCAGCTGGTGATGGGATTGACCATATTGCATGGCGGTAGTGTATGGAACACTATGCCGGCGCACGTGCATGATCGTCGTATGGAAGCCTATTTTTATTTTGACGTTCCGGAAGGACAACGTGTGTTCCATTACATGGGCGAAGGACAGGAAACCCGCCATGTGCTGATGGATAATTATGATGCTATCGTATCACCACCATGGAGCATACACTCGGGTAGCGGCACGGCCAGCTATAGTTTTATATGGGGCATGGCCGGTGAAAACCTCGATTATACTGATATGGACGCCATAGCCATACCCGATATCAGATAAAAGATCAATTGATTCATAAAATATAAAAAGACATTGGAAAATTCATTTTCATTAGCCGGTAAAGTTATAGTAGTAACTGGCGGTACCGGTATCCTGGGCGATGCGTTTGTAAACGCTATTGTTGAAGCTGGCGGAGCAGTAGGTATCCTTGGTCGGAAAAAAGAAGTAGCCGAAGAGCGTGCCGAAGCCATCAACAAAAATGGCGGTAAAGCCATAGCCTTAGTTGCCGACGTACTGAACGAAGAAGAGCTGATAGCCGCTAAAGATAAAATTGTAGCTGTTTTTGGCCGGGTAGACGGCCTGGTGAATGGCGCTGGTGGCAATATGCCCGAAGGAGTTTTGGCCCCAGAAGAAGATATTTTTAAAATGAACATTGCCGGTATGAAGAAGGTGATGGATCTGAATACCTGGGGAACCATCATTCCAACCCAGATATTTGGTGAAGCTATTGCTACAACTGCTGGCAAAGGCAGTATCGTGAATATATCATCTATGAATTCTAAACGGGCAATTACCAAAGTATTAGGTTACAATATTGGCAAAGCTGCCGTTGATTGCTATAACCAATGGTTCGCGGTTGAACTGGCTAATCGTTATGGCGATAAGATTAGGATGAACGCGTTGGCCCCTGGTTTTTTCCTGACCGAGCAAAACCGTAACCTGCTTACCAAACCCGAAGGCGGCTATACCCAACGCGGCGAGCTGGTGATCAAACAAACGCCATTTAAACGTTTTGGCCATGCCGATGAATTGAAAGGCGCGCTGACCTGGCTGCTGAGCGATGCTTCGGCATTTGTAACCGGATCGATGATCTGCGTTGATGGCGGGTTCTCGATATTTGGCGGGGTGTAAAACGAAGTTAAGGCCACGTGCGATTCCCCCTCTTGAGAGGGGTGTAGGAGGGGTGTGTTATTTGCTTGTAGTATAACACACCCCTGCTACTACACAAGCCTTCGCGCCCCCTCTCAAGAGGGGAGTTGTGAAACTATATGGTATTCAAATTGTACACTTATTAAAGCAACCATTTTTATGAAACTGAAATTAACCATAATAACCCTGTTAATGAGCACAGGCTTAGCGGCCAGTGCCCAAACTGTTACGCTCGATTATTATTTTAACCACGAAGTGCATAAAAATAAAGCAGGGCAGCAGGAGCGATTCCATTACCTCTGGGGCGAAAAACAAAATACGGGCTTTTCCATATTCGGTGCTTCTTTTACCACTGCCGGGGCTCAATTAGATTCGCTCGATCAGGCGCCTACGGCAGATAATCTTAAAAATACAGCTATCTATATTATTGTTGATCCGGATACCAAAAAGGAAAGTCCGAACCCCAACTATATTCAGCCTAAGGATGTGGAAGAGATTACTAAATGGGTAAAAAAGGGAGGCGTACTTTTAATGATGGCCAACGACAGCGCCAATGTAGAATTGCCTCATTTTAACACCCTGGCAGCCAAATTTGGTATGCATTTTAATGATGACCTGCAAAATCATGTGATTAATGATGCTCATTTTGAAGATGGCGCTGTTATAACTACCGGTAACCCGGTATTTGCAACCGCCAACAAAATATTCATGAAGGATGTATGCTCTATCGGGCTTACTGGTCCGGCTAAATCTGTGCTGAAAAATAGCAACGGCGCCACCATTATTGCCAGCGCCAAATACGGTAAAGGTGCAGTTGTTGCCGTAGGCGATCCATGGTTATACAACGAATATACCAACGGCAGACTGCCGGCTGGTTTTGAAAATGATAAAGCCGCTAATGATCTGGTGCATTGGTTACTACAGTTAGCAATAGGTAAATAGGCAAATAAGCAATAACAGATATAACGCAGGGCTGACAGGAGTCTGTTGACTAATGAGGCGATAAGTAGTATATTTGCTTATATTTTCCTGTGGTGTAATGGTAGCACTTCTGATTCTGGTTCAGACGATCGTGGTTCGAGCCCATGCGGGAAAACTTAACGGGGCAAGGATGAATTCTCATCAATGCCCCGTTTTTTTATTTCTAATTTATTGGAGATTTGATCTATATAAATAGCATTCGCAATTCGGGTTGTTCGGTTTTTCAAACTTTCGAAAATAGACTGCCAGATAAGTATTAGAACAAACTCTCTTTGCATATTAGCGGATAGAACGGCAAAGTTTACCGTTATTTTTTGTGGTGATGATGAACTACCCGGTGCCTTTTAAAATGAATAGCCTTGTTGCGGATCATCTGTGCGCATACGATGTTGGCGCTGAAAATAACTAAAAGCGCGAGCACGACTGTCTTTGAGAGTTTCATAAATAATAACGTTAATTAAGTTTTATCAACGAATTTATATTAAGTACGTTGAAAGGGTAAAAATAGTACAATGTAAATTGTTTTTTAGATAATAAAATGCTGACAGTGAAGTTATAATGTGGAATATAGGTTATAACGCTTACTGAATATATACCGACAACTTTTCCACATGAAAAAAACTATTACCTGTTTTCAAATTTTCTTGACGTTATGCTTGTTATTGGCTTTGGCTTCCTGTAAAAAGGATAACCCTAATAATTCACCAGTAAACAATGCTCCGATTACCGCCACGCCAACCAAATTAGGATTATATGAAAGCGATTCATCAATTTATAAATTGCTTTTTATCTCGGTTCCAACAATCGGCACACAAACTGTAAAGCAGTTTCTGATATTTGATACCGGGTCGGGCGGAATGGTAATTGATGCACATGAAATTTTACCGGCATCTATGATAACCAGTACAGGCTTTAACTTTACCGGTGATTCGACCGTTGTGAATGGGATTACTATTACTAACCAAACTTCCACTATCGAATATGGGGCCGACAATACGACAACAGAAAAGGTATATGGTAACCTGGCTTATGCGTCTGTTACAGTGGGTGACCAGGGGGGCAGCATAACCGTAAAACGCTTACCCTTCTTTTTATATTACAAAGGTACCGACAGTACAGGCAAGCCAGAAGACACAGGATCTTTTGATATTTTTGGCGTTAATTCAGAATACGATGTTACCTTCCCTAACGGAGCCTTTATTACCAGCCCTTTTAGTTATTTTGATCCGGGAACCGGCTTGACAAAGGGTTTTAAAATGGCAGCCTTAGGTACGGGTAATTTTTCTTTAAAAGGAACCTTTGTGCCCGATGTACTTACACTGGGTCTTACCTCATCCGATTTAAGTTCATCATCTGGTTTTACCATGCATACGCTCAGCGCCAGCCCAGGTTATGGCTATTCGGTGGCTCTCCCTGCCGGTTTTACCTATAGTGGCAAATCGGTTTCATCAGCTTACACTGTTTTTGACACCGGCACAGAACCATATAGCTATTTAGAAGACAGAACTGCAGCCCGTAATCTTGTCGCATTACCTTCTGGTACATCAGTATCCGTTAATACCAGTAGCAATTTTAATTATGCCTATCAGGTTACCGCGACAGATAACTTAACCAATGTGGAAAACCCAATATCCTCAGGAACCGATGTCTCCATTGTCAGTCTGGAATATTTCTTGAATAACGAATATCTGTTAGATTATACAAATCATAAATTAGGATTGAAAAATAACTAATCAGGTATATAGCCGGGCCATAGTTTATTGATGGCACTTTTGATCCCGGTCCAGAAGATCATGATTCGGGCCCATGCGAGAAAACAAAAGGTCTTAGCAATTTGCTAGGGCCTTTTGTTTTTAACTGTTTTCATTAAATTAATATAACCATAACAATCAAATCGCAGTTTTGCGGCCATCGTACACATCTTCAGCATATGCAGAAAGAAAAATTGGTTAATTGAAAAGATATATGATAAGTTTTGGAAAGGGGCGTACTATTGGCTTGCTTGCAATCCTGTTCACACAAACAGTGAATGCTCAAAAAACAACCAGAATAGACAGCCTGGTTAATCAGCTGCACAACCCATCAGATAAACACATAATGGTTACCGCACATCGGGGCGACTGGCGGAATGCACCTGAAAATTCTTTACAGGGCTTTAAAAATGCTATCGCTTTGGGAGTGGACGTTATCGAGCTCGACTTAAATAAAACCAAGGATGGTGTTATTGTGATCATGCATGATCAAACCATTGACAGAACCACCGACGGAAAAGGTAAACCCAGTGACTTTACGTTGAGCGAACTCAAGCAGTTTCATTTACGGAATGGCCTGGGCCGCGTTACCAACCATACGATACCCACCCTGGAAGAAGTGATGTTATTAGTAAAAGATAAGGTGCTCATCAATCTGGATAAAAGCTATCCATACTATAATGAAGCCTACCAGATATTAAAAAATACAGGAACTCTTAAGCAGGCTATTTTTAAAACAGACGCCGTTTACGATGCTGTTAAAAGTAAATACCCCGCAATTTTAGATAGTATTACTTTTATGGCGGTAGTTGATTTGGATAAACCCAATGCCAAACAAATCATTAAAGATTATCAGCAGCATATGAAGCCGGTGGCATTTGAACTTAACTTTAAAACTGATACATCTGCTGTTTTGTCTGATAATCATTTTATTAAACAGCACGGATCAAAAATATGGATCAATTCCCTTTGGGCAAGTCTCAATGCCGGGCATGATGATGATACAGCTGTTGATTTGGGTAATACAAAAGACAGCTGGGACTGGCTGATTGCACAGGGAGCAACTATCATACAAACAGATCGTCCCAGAGAGCTTTTGAGTTATCTGCGTAAAAGGTCATTGCATCGTTAAAGCTATTTACTGATCTCGAAACTGATCAGCCTTTTTAACCCGACGCCTTAGTTCTTTAGTGAGTTATCAGTTTGTAGGTGCTCTAAAGGACTAAGGCGTTTTTTTTCTTAACTTTTGCACACTTCATAAAATAAATCTTTGATCTATTACTCGCTTAACAGTAAGGTAATATTTTAATCCGTATTTTGTACTTGAATGTCAGGAATAAAAACGCTTACGGATCTGGAACTGGTAGTTTTATTAAAGCAAGACCAGGAGGCGGCTTTTACGGAAATTTACCTGCGATACTGGAATTTATTATATACCACCGCCAATAATATACTCGGGGACGCCGAATTGGCGAAAGATACCATACAAACAGTTTTTATTAGTATCTGGCAGCGCCGCGCCGAATTAAATATCCAAAATTTAAAAGCTTATCTACATCAGGCGGTGCGCTTTGCAGTTTTTAAAGTGATCAGGGAGCAGAAAGTAAATGATGCGTTTTATGAGCGCCTGGCACAAGTCACTGTAGAGATCATTCATGATAATCCTTTGTTATACAAAGAGCAGCAAGAATTGCTCAATAAGCTGATAAATACCCTGCCCCAGGATTGCCGGGAAGCCTACCATTTAAGCCGGGAAGAAAATCTGACCTATAAACAAATCGCTTTTCAATTAAATATCTCCGAGAAGACTGTCGAAAAACGGCTGTCTAAATCTTTAAAGCACATTCGCAACGGCTTAAGCGTAGGTACTTGTGTCGCCGTTATTATGCTCAGCTTTTAGTAGATTTTTTTTAGAAAAAAACTTTTTTAGCGTAGGGTATACCGCTGCTTTTGGTACTTAGTATTAAAGCAGCATGGAACAACACTCTTTTTTTGAACTTATTGATAAATATCTTGTCGGAAAAGCTACCCGGGAAGAGCAGAACCTACTGGAAGAATATTATAAAAGACTGGATAAAAACAATCAATCCACATTAACTCCCGAACAAGAACAGGCGTTGCAACAAATCATGTTGCAAAATATCCGCAGCGAAATACATAATATCCCGTCCATTACTCCTATAAAACGTGTTAGTTATTTTACTCGTTATGCGGCAGCGGCAGTTATATTAATTGCTTTCAGCATCGGCACCTATATGTATTTAAGGTCGGCGAAACCTGAGATAACGGCAGCTACTGGCAAAATAGATATTGCTCCCGGCGGTAATAAGGCGGTGCTTACATTAGGCAATGGCCGTCAGATCACTTTGGAAGGCGCTAAAAATGGCAACCTGGCACAACAAGGAGCTACCACAGTTCATAAAACAGATAACAGCCTTGTGGCCTATCAGGCTGGTACGTCGGATAATGATGCAACAGTAAATGAATTTAATACTATTACTACCCCTCGTGGTGGTCAATATCAGGTAATCCTTCCCGATGGCACGCATGTTTGGCTTAATGCTGCTTCGTCCATCCGTTTTCCGGTGACCTTTGCCGGTAAAGTGCGTAATGTGGAAACGACCGGCGAAGTTTATTTTGAAGTAGCCAAAGACGCGCATAAGCCCTTTAATGTTACTAGTGCCGGGCAAACCGTAACGGTCTTGGGCACGCATTTCAATGTGATGGCCTATCCGGAAGAAAGCAGCATTGTTACAACACTGCTGGAAGGTTCTGTGAAAATTACCAGGAACAATGTAAGTAAAATATTAAAGCCAGGCGAACAGGCTCTTGTTAACCAGGATATAAAAATTACACCTGCAGATGTAGATGATGCAGTGGCCTGGAAAAATGGAATTACTTCTTTTAATGATGCGGATATCAAAAGTATCATGCGCAAGGTATCCAGATGGTATGATGTGGATGTAAAGTATCAGGGGCAGGTTTCCGACCGATTGTTTACAGGATCTATATCCAGAAAATCAAATCTTTCGGTACTGTTGAAAATATTAGCCCTAAACCATATCCAATTTTCTGTTGAAGGAAAACAACTAATTGTAAAGCAATAACTAAATCTTTAATCCCTTAATTAATTGATATGGAGAAATAATCACTTTATCAGGTAACTCATAAAAAAGCCGGAAGTGGTACGAACACTGCCGGCAAATGTTGGGTTAACCTCTCGCCAAAGCGAAAAAAAATCTTGTAACGGACTTATTGCATTAAACCCAAACTTAACAAAAGTATGAATTTTTATACGCTCCCCAGTCTTCTGCGTATTAATCGAAGACAATTAATTAAAACTTTCTTGATTATGAAAATCACGATATTTTTAATAATCCTTTTTTGCCTGCGCGCATCAGCCAATATAGATGCCCAAACTATCAGTTTATCAGAAAAAAATGTATCTATTGAAAAAGTAATCACTAAGATAAAGCGCCAAAGTGGTTACGTGTTTTGGTACGAGAGTAAATTGTTAAAAAATGTTCCAGCTATAAGTATAAATCTTCAGAACGCAACTATTCAGCAGGCACTGGATATGCTATTTAAAGACCAGGCACTGGTTTATACCATTGTTGATAATACGGTAGTTATTGACGAAAAATCAAAATCATCAAATCAGTTACCGGTGTTTCAAAATATTACCGGTAAGGTAACAGATGATAAAGGAGTTCCGCTTCCCGGCGTAAATGTTACCGTAAAAGGCACTCAGAAAGGTACTATTACAGATATCAATGGTCTTTACAGACTGCCAGTAGAGCGCGGCGAAACTATCGTTTTCTCCTTTGTTGGTTTTAAAAAACAAGAGGTGGTTGTTAAAGAGCAAAAAGAAATTAATATAGCTCTTGAGCAGGATCAATCCAAATTAAATGATGTGGTGGTTGTTGGTTATGGAAGTCAGAAAAAAGTAAACCTGACAGGAGCTGTCGGCACCATAAGCGGAAGCGTATTAGAAGACAGGCCACTATCTACTATTGGTCGCGGTTTACAAGGGCAATTGCCTGGCTTAAACATAAATTCCGATAATGGACAGCCTGGCAGGGGAGCTACTTTTAATATCAGGGGCTTTACATCAATTAACGGCGGTAGCCCTTTGATATTGGTTGATGGTATCATGACTGATATTAATAATATCAATCCGGATGATGTTGCCAATGCAACGGTATTGAAAGATGCTGCCGCTGCCGCGGTTTATGGTTCAAGGGCCGCATTTGGAGTAATACTGATCACTACCAAAAACGGACAAACAGGCAGCTCTCCAAAAGTGAGCTATAATATGAATTATGCAATACACAAGATTGCTAATTTGCCCGATGTGGTGACTGATCCGGCAACGGTGGTTGACTATAAAAACCAGGCTTATGCGGGTTATTATGGTGTGAATTTATACAACACAACCTTTGTTGACTATGCTAAAAAACGCTCACAAAACCCCAGTTTGCCTGCAGCTATTCCTAATCCTGCAGATCCTACCTCTTATATGTATGTAGGTAATACCAATTGGTTCAATGAATTATATAAGCCTGATAATGCCAGCCAAAATCATAACCTGAGTGTGAGCGGCGGAAGCGACAGGATCACTTATTATTTTTCGGCTGATTATAATACGCAGACGGGTGTATTCCGATATAATCCGGATAAGTATGATAGGATCAATATGCGGGCCAAGCTCGATTTTAAGGTGACCGACTGGCTGCATATTTATACCAATACTTCCTACAATCGTACAGTTTATAATCAGCCGTCTTTATGGACCTCAGATTATACAGCAGGCGATTTATATCACGAAGTGGGACGTATAGGAACTTTAGGTATATTGAAAAATCCGGATGGTTCCTGGACTTCCTCTGGCGCTGATATAGGATTTTTACAGCAAGGTGGCCGTGCAAATACGGTAACCAATCAGCCGCAAAATACGGTTGGATTTACTACATCCTTTTTTAATAATACCTGGAGAATAAAAGGTGATTATACCTTCCGGGCTACCAATAACTATTACCAGAGTTATCGGGTAGCGATCCCCTATGAAGTAGGGCCTAATCAGCAGGTATCCTATGCCGGGCATAGTGATGCTTCTGCAAATGCTGATGATAACTCATACCAGGCCATCAATATATATACTGAGTATGAGCGAAGCTTGGGTAAACACTATTTCAAAGGGATGATTGGCTTTAACCAGGAGCTGAACAAGTATAATTACTTTTCTGCTCAGAATAATGATCTGATCAGTAGTAATGTGGGGTACCTGAGCCAAACAACCGGTGCTACACCTTCGGTATTGGGCTATGGTAATCAGTGGGCAGTGAGAGGGGTGTTTTCCAGGTTAAACTATTCCTATAACAATAGATACTTGTTTGAGGTAGATGCCCGGTATGATGGATCATCCCGTTTCCCATTGAATGATCATTACGGATTTTTTCCATCGGCTTCTGCTGGCTGGCGGGTTTCTGAAGAGTCTTTCTTTAAAAGCCTCAGGGGGGTAGTAACCAATTTTAAACTTCGTGCCTCTTATGGTTCTTTGGGGAACGATCAGAGCCTTGGTAACTATGATTTTATACCAACGCTCCCTTCCGAAAAGATCAATAATATATTAGGTGGTGCACAGCCAACTGCTGTATACCCTGCTTCATTAGTTTCGCCAAGCCTTACCTGGGAAAAAGTGTATAGCAGGGATGGCGGTGTAGATATTACCTTATTTGGAAAATTCGACGCCACTTTCGACTGGTATCAGCGTGATACTAAAGATATGATCACCAAAGGGTTTCAATTGCCAGCTGTATTAGGAGCCACTCAGCCAAAAGAAAACGCAGCCGATCTGCGTACACGTGGCTGGGAGTTAAACCTGTCTTACAATGACCAGTTTCAGTTAGCCGGTAAGCCTTTTAAATACAGCGTACGGGCAAATCTTTGGGATAACAAAACCATTATTACCCGTTACAATAACCCGAACAAATACTGGTTTGGTGGCGACTATTATGAAGGCGAACAAGTAGGTGATATATGGGGGTTAACCACAGTGGGCATATTCCAATCAGATGCTGCAGCCCAGGGTAAACCAGATCAATCTAAACTACAGGGATATTATGCCTGGAATAAAGCCGGCGAGATACAATATGCCGATCGGAACGGCGATGGGAAAATTGACTATGGCGATGGTACCGTAAGCAAGCCCGGGGACGCCCACGTGATAGGTAATACCTCGCCACGTTACAATTTTGGTTTTGGAGGCAACTTTGCCTGGAATAATTTTGATTTCAGCATCTTTTTCCAGGGGGTAGGTAAGGCCACTTTTAACCCCGGCGTAACCGGATATTATTGGAGTATGTTTTTTGCCCCTTGGGAAAATGTAACAAAAAACATTGTAGGCAATACCTGGACACCGGATAATCCAAACGCCTTTTTTCCAAGCCTGAAAGGTTGGCGGGCCGGAGATGCCGGGGCATGGAAAGATCTGGCTGTTCCGCAAACAAGATATATGTATAGTGCCGCCTATATACGCCTCAAAAATTTAAGCGTAGGGTATTCATTTAACTTATCGTTCCTGCATAAAATAGGGGTTGATCGCCTGAGAGTTTATTTCAGCGGTGAGGATCTTTGGGAATCTGATCACCTGCCTCAGGGATTTGACCCGGAAGGCTTAAACCACGTATCCGGTTCTAGTGTAGGCTACTGGGGTGCTGGTAAGATATACCCATTTCAGCGCGGATACTCATTCGGACTTAATGTGAAGTTTTAATGTTCACCACAAAATTGATAACAATGAAAAAGATATATATAATAATGCTGGCTTGTTTAGTGATAAGCTCCTTATCACTAAGCTCCTGCAAAAAAGATAATTTTTTAAACCGCTTACCGGTATCAGACCTCACACAGCAAAACTTTTTTGCCAATGCCAATGACCTCAATACCTACTGCAATGGGTTTTATCCCACTCTACCGGGCGTTACATCTGTAGCCCTGGATGACCAGCAGAGTGATAATTACGAAAACAATCCTTATGATAGAATAGTAGCGGGGCAGCTTACAGTGCCTACGAGCGCTGCTGATAACAATAATAACCAACCCAAATGGCAGTGGGATTTTTTGCGTCAGGTAAACTATTTTTTTGAAAATTATCAAAAGGCTAATGCTCCACAAGCGGTAAAAAATCATTATGTAGGCGTTGCCCGTTTTTTCAGGGCCTGGTTTTATTTTCGCATGGTAAAGGCCTATGGTGATGTGCCCTGGTATGGTAAAACTATTCAACCAAATGATGTGGGCAGTTTAAACAAGGCGAGAGATCCCCGGCAATTGGTGATGGATTCTGTGATGGCCGATCTGAATTTCGCGGTTAATAATATTAACCCTACCGGTCCTTCGGGTACTATTACCAAATGGGCAGCCCTGGCTTTCCAGACAAGAGTAGCCCTGCATGAGGGTACATTCAGAAAATATCATGGTATTGCAGGCTGGGAACCCTTTTTGCAAACAGCTGTCACCGCTGCACAGGCAGTGATGCAAAGCGGAAATTTTAAATTGTATACCACGGGAAACCCCAATAAGGATTACCTGAATTTATTCCTGTTCTATGCTCCTTCTGATCCGCAGAATACCGAAGTGCTCTTAGGTTATTATTACAGTAATACCCTTCATTTTACCTCGGCGCTTGACGGTAACATAGCAGCGTATGGCCATAGTTTAACCAAGGGTTTAATGGATACCTACTTGACCAAAGGAGGTACTCCTTTTACTGCTTTGCCCGGTTATAATACCCAAATGATCAAGGATGAATTAACAAACCGTGATCCGAGGTTGACGCAAACCGTTTTGGCGCCGGCAGTAACTTATGGTAATATGATTGGAGCTAAAAGGTTGGGTACAACACCAACAGGGTATCAGCAGATAAAATATTACGATCCGGCTACGCCTACTTACAATACAAATTATAATGCCGGTATTATATTCCGTTATGGCGAGATGTTGTTGGATTATGCCGAAGCAAAAGCCGAATTGGCAAGTTCAGGGATTGGCAGCTTTTCACAGGGCGATCTGGATATGTCTGTTAATTTACTGCGCGATAGGGTAGGTATGCCACATTTGCTCATGAGTGCACCTCTGGATCCCGTGTTAGCTGCAACGTACCCCAATGTATCTGGTTCAATACAAAATGTATTGCTAGAGATCCGCCGTGAACGCCGGGTAGAGTTAGCCTGCGAAGGTTTCCGCTATGATGATCTGATGCGGTGGAAAAGCGGTCCGCTGTTGGCACAACCTTTTCTGGGTATGTATTTCCCTGGATTAGGGACTTATGATCTGGATGGCGACGGACAGCCTGATGTGGCGCTGGTAACGGCCAAGCCGGCTAATCCTGTAACAAACGTTTCTTACTTTGTGGTTGGTAAGGATATCTACTTAAGTAATGGCAACAGCGGTAATGTATTGGTTAATCCTACACTGGTAAAAACTTTTAGTGATCCTAAAAACTATTACTTCCCCATACCTGCTACCGAATTATTACTCAATAAAAACTTAACACAAAACCCAGGCTGGTAAAAAGAAACTGCAACATAAATTGAAAAATATGAAAAGAAGAGATGTTTTAAAAAAAGCAGGTATACTGGCAACAGCGGGTTTAGTAACACGCGCGAATAATGTAGTAGCCGCAGAAGAAAGTCCAAAAAATAAGCTGGCATTAAAAATTGCCCATATAACCGATGTGCATATCCGGCCTGATATTGATGCGCCTCAGAAGTTTAAAAAATGCCTGGAAATTATTAAAAATGAAAAGGTAGACTTCTTTCTGAACGGCGGCGATTCTATTTTTGATGCTTCTTATGATAGCGTAAAACGGGAGAGAGTTACCGAGCTATGGAACTTGTGGGATGATTGTCTTAAAGGTTTAAAAGGCTACGAGGTGCATAGTTGCATTGGTAATCACGATACCTGGTGGGCGGCTCCCAGTAAAACTGATGAAATGTACGGCAAAGATTATGTAGTAAAACGCCTGGGTATGCCTAACCGCTACTATAGCTTCAGCAAAGCCGGCTGGCATTTTATCATTTTAGATGGTAATAATCCTTCCATTACGTTAGATGATCAGCAATTTGATTGGCTAAAAAAAGAATTGGAGCAATTGCCTGCAAACCAACCTGTTTTGATGATGTCGCATTATCCCATATTAGGTGTAACACCATTTTGGGAAGGAGGGATGCACTCGGATTATAAAAAATTGAAAGCATTGTTCTATCAGCACCGCGATAAGGTAAAAGTATGTTTAAGCGGGCATAACCATTTGCTGGATACTGCCTCCTACAATGGTACGCAGTATTTTTGCAATGGCGCTATGAGCGGCTTTTGGTGGGGCAAGGGTGATGATAAATCTGCCGGTGATGGTTATTATGAAGAAACGCCTCCGGGTTATGCCATATTGGAGTTGTATCAGGATGGTACTGTTAAAAACACTTACAAGCCACACGCGTTTTAATCTTCTGATTATGCTATCAGCATAATTTTACAAGCCTCGTGAATTTTATTCATGAGGCTTTTTTGTTGAGTACTTCTTTAAGCTCTAGCTACTTAAACCTGCAACCTCGCCTATAATAATAATTGCGGGATGGGTGAGTTGTTGCGAATCTGTCATCTGGCGCAGGTCCTTAACCAGGCCCCGGGCTACTTTTTGCTGGGGCAGCGAGGCGTGCTGTATAATAGCCGCAGGTGTATCGCCCCTGCCTTCAGTTATATAGGTTTCGGCAATGGCATCAACCTGTTTCATGCCCATATAAATAGCCACGGTGGCATTGCTTTGCATGGCCAGTTTCAGATCGGTTGATAACGATCCGTCTTTTTTGGTGCCGGTAATAATCCATACTCCTTCGCTTATGGCTCTGTGGGTTAATGGTATATCTAAGAAGCCAGAAGCCTGTATGCTGGTAATGCCTGGAATGTAATGCGTTTTGATACCTTGTTCTCGGGCGTACACAATTTCTTCAAACCCTCGGCCAAATATAAAAGGGTCGCCGCCTTTTAGGCGTACAACACTCCCTTTAGTGAAAGCATAGTGTTTGATCATCTCCAGGATGGTTTCCTGAGGGGTATAGCTACCATAAGGATGTTTGCCTACATAAATTTTTTCGCAACCAGGTTTGGCTATATCCAATAAAGCTTTGTTGGCCAGGTTGTCATATAGTATCACATCGGCCTGTTGCAAAATTTTATATCCCTTTACAGTGATCAGCTCCGGATCGCCGGGGCCGGCACCCAGTATATATAGCTCGGGAATTGGGATACTATGTGACATGCTTTGATGAAGAAATTCATCAATTATAGTCTATTTTATTTAATTCGTAATTGATACAGGTAATAAAATAATGTAAAATTTTACAGAATTAACAGCTGCTTTATACAAAAACTATATCCTGTGCCAGTTTCAAAAGCTCAGCACGGTTAATAAGGCGGATGCTTTTACCCGACAGGCTGATCAGCTTGTCGTTTACTAATTCATTCATCATCCGGAACACGGTTTCGTAGGTAGCCCCTGCATAAGAGGCTAAATCCTGCCGACTCAGGTCGATATTGATAAAGCCATCCGAAGTGGTGCCAAACTGATTTTGCAGGGATATTAATGCCTCAGCTACGCGTCCTTTAACGGGCATGTGTGCCAGATTACGCATTTTTCTTTCAGATTGCTTTAATTCTTCTGTCATAAACGTCAGCAACTGGTAGGTGAAATTGGGGTTTACCTTCAATGTGGCTTCAAAAAAGGCTGTGTCCACATAACATACAACTGTTGGTTGCAAGGCTGTTGCAGATATAGGGTAATAGCCGCCATCACCTGAACCTCTGTGACCAAAAAGAGAACCCTCTCTGGCAAAGCGTACAATTAGCTCTTTGTCCTTATCCCATTTTTTATAAACTTTTACGCTTCCGGAGTTTACAAAGTAAATTCCCGTTGCGGGGTCGCCTTCTTTAAAAATAAGCTCTCCTTTTTTTACTTTATAGCTTGTTTTATGTGCAGAAATTGCTGGCTTCCATTCATCAAGGCAATTTCTATGTAAAAAACAACTATTTGAATCACATATATTTTGACTTTTTTTCATTTTATCTATTTTTATGTTTTTAAAAACATTTTTTACAATGTTAATTAATAAAAATAATAAATTAACATATAAAAAACATTATAAATGTCATTATTTTTAATTGTTTTATAAAATTCAATAAAAATTAATTATATACATAGATTAAAAAAATATAAAACTTAAAATTTTATAAATTTTTAAATTAAACTATCTGTAATTTTTGTTTAATTAATGTTTTATTTAAATTTTATGTGTAATTGTGTGATTTAATTAATTTTTTAAGAAATAAATTGTATTTTATTGTTAATAAATTCGTTTTTTAATATAAAAAATCTTAGAAAATGAATAAATTCAATTGATTTCTTGTAAATAAGTTCATTTAAGTGTAAGGAAAAGCTATTGAAGAAGTTGTATTTGTTTATTAATGCAAAACATTAAATTCGCGACTTTATTAAGCAAGAGAATATACTATGGAAAAGTTTAAAGCATTACAGGAATTAGTAGCCGCTACAGAGAAAGAAGCTGCCGCATTTTATGAAAAAGGAAACAAGGCAGCCGGAACACGTTTAAGAAACGCTATGCAGCAATTGAAAGTTGCAGCTACCGATATCCGCAAAGAAGTAACCGAAAAGAAAAACGCGTAATTTTTTTAATTAAAGCTACTTTAGATAGAAAGCCTGATCTACCGATCAGGCTTTCTTGTTTTACAGCATTGGCCTTAGTCGCCATGTTTCCATCTTCGCTTTCAGCAATTAGAACCAGGCAAATTACTCCTTGAAAATATTTTGATTGTGTATCCCCCCCAATTATTACCCCTTTAGTACCCCTTGATAAAGGCTATTATCACCCTGTTTAAAAATACCCCTTCCCTATAGCTTTGAGTATCGGAAAATGAATATCAGTGCAGCAAATGAAGATAGATGAACCTTGGCTGAATTTACATCTGTCTTTTATTTATTGTCCGGATCAATTATAAAAACGTATTCAAAACAACCTAACCAAATCAAAAAAATGGAAAATACCTTAATTTTTAACCAGTACGACATGGTTATCTCCTTTACAGAAGATACCATTAATGCGGAGCTGAAAAAGCTGGCTTACGAAGGAACTATTAAACAGGAAATAGTTCTTTACAGAGTAGTAAATGCCCAGGGTACTTATAGCTACACCGTGGTAAACTCCGGCAGCGATGTGCCGAAGGGTGCGGAGTATATTGATGGAATGGTTATTCCTGGTATACGAATAGATCATTCTGGCAGTAATGTAGTATTAGTGCTCAATTTTATATCGGGTAAAGGATACTTTGCCGATAAGAGTGGTTTTGGTCCCCTGGCCAAACTGCAAGAGTATGATATGAGTAACTGGCGATATGGTTTTAATGTAAACCTTGATCTTACCTCTTATAAAGATGACGGTACACACAAGCCATCGCCGGCAGTGGAACAGCAATTGAAAAACTTTAATGCCGGCAATTTATCTATCGACTGTCTTTTTCTTGATTTTGTATCGTCTGATCTGAAAACTACCATTCCGGCAGAGACTTCCTGCCCCGCAGAGATGACGGAGTTCATGAGCTTTTACTTTATGCACCTGAACAGTACCGGTAACCCATACATTTTAGGTTATAGTGCCAATGCAAGTGGCGGCAGTTCATTTTCGCAGGATGTTCCACCGCAGCTAAAACCTGTTGGTACAGATTATACTATGTTTTCGGATCCTAACCACCCGGGTTTAAGTAACCTGAATTATACGTTGGTTACCCAGGGCGGTCACGGTTCAATTTCTGGTACCCCGGCAACGCTGGATAGTAACTGGTTTAACCAAAACAGCGCACCGGCCGGCAAAATGATCATCTCGAGCCAATGTTTACTGGAAGCTTTGATCCTGAGGCCTTTTTATAATAACTTACAGCAGCAAACTATTGCACAGGTATCTCAGCATGTTAATGTTGGGGCGGGCAACTCTTACGATGCAGCTAAATCTGTACAGGGTAATGGTTGGTCATTTAATATCTCTAATGTTAATGATGGTGATGATCAGTATGTAAATAACTTTTCTGTGGCACTGCAAAATGGAAGCGGCGCTATAGGTCTGGAGTTTACCGGGGGGGTACACATCTACAAAGAGGTTTCCAAAAATTGTTTTTTCTGTACGGCCAGGGCTCATGCCAGCGCGGATATCCAATGGAAAGGCGTAGTTAAAATCGGCATTGCAAATGGACAGTTGCAGCTTAATAAATACTTTAGTATAACCAATCAAAACTCAGATCATGATACCAACAGCTGTGCCGATGCATTTAGCTGGATGGGGCAAATCATCGGCGGGATTTTGGATGTATTCACCTTCTGGACAGATAATGGCATGTTCTCCAATCTCTTGTCCGATGCTTTAAGTATTAACTTACCTGGTATTGGCAATCTGAATATCGGGTTGGATAATTTCTCCAACTCCATTAACAATATGGTTTTAACCCCCACCGGGTCAAAGTATAACTTAAGCCCGTCGGATAACTCGCCTGCTATTGATCAAAAGGGCGATGTATACCTTGACCTTTCTCTTAATTAATCAATAATCAAATACATATCACCTTAATTCCTAAATCTTATTTTTATGAAAAATACCTTCATTTTTAATCAGTTTGACATGGTGGTTTCCATGACCCAGCAAACTATTAATGATCAGCTTACCCACCTGTTAAGAACAGGAACCATTCATCCCTCATTTATCCTGGCTCAGGTTATTGAGGATGATGATTACGTGTACAAGGTGCTGGATGATGCCAGCCAGATCCCGCCTAATTCAGCTTATATCAATGCCGATATTTTGCCTCAGGTAAACATTTCAAATAGCGGTTTAGATATCACTTTTGTGTTGAACATGCTTTCGGGAACCGCTGGGTTCTGGGTTGGCAGTGGCCCTTTGGCCAGGTTGCACACTTATGATATTGATAACTGGAGCTATGGTATTGATGTGAACATGGATCTTTTTAAACTGGAGCAGGACGATATCGGTAAAAAAATTACCGTTCCGCCGCTGGTAGAAGATCAGCTTAAAAACTTTACCGACAAGATGTTTTCGGTAAACTCCCTTTTAATGGACTTTGAATCGGTTGATCTGATCCAGTTTAACCCCACTCACACCAATGCCGGAAAATCTGGTGACGTGGGCATTGAGCAAATGGTGCTGTTTATGCAGTTTTACCTCAAGTGGCTCATTGCCTCGGGTAACCCTTATGTATTGGGTTATGCTATTAATCAGAATGATCAGAGCGAGGTGCCAACCAATGAAGTAGTACCTGATCCACTTAAACCGGTAGGCACAACCTATTCTATGTACTGCGATGCCGTGACTCCGGCAAAAAGTAACCTGAATTTTGTTTTGGCTACCAAAGGTGGCTTTGGGCACATCTCTGGTTCGCCCGGTACATTTGATACCAACTGGATAGGCGATAATGAGGATATCAACGCCAAAATGATCATTTCACATACAGACCTGGTAGAGTCACTGATCCTTAAACCGCTTTATGAGAGTTTGCAAACCAGTGTGTTCAGTCAGATCAACGGTAATATCGATGTATCCAGCGGTAATAGTTATGAAAGCGGCAAAGCTTTAACAGCAACCGGTATTACCTATACTATCTCTAACGTGAACAGTGGAGACGATCAATATGTAAACACTATGGATGTTACCCTCAATAATAAGGACACCAGTGTTGATATTGTGGTTAAGGGGCATATTCAGCTTTATAAAGAAGTTGATAAAAACATGGGCTTTTGTACTGCTAAAGCACACGCGGGTGGCACGGTGGATTGGACCGGTACCTATAGCATTGAAGCTACTAAAGATGAGCTGGGTAACCCCACCTTAAAACTTACCCAAAGTACCACCATAGATAATTGCACTTCAGATTCGGATAAGAACGACTGCGCCAAGGCATTTGAATGGATTGGTAAAATCCTGGGAACCATTCTTGATGTGATCACTGCAGGCTTAGACCAGGGCTTTTTTACCAAACTATTTGATGATCTGATGGATCTGCATATCCCTAACATAGGTAATATCGGTGCAGCGTTCGGGAACATCTCCAATGCTGTTCGCACTACCATTTTGCTGCCGGGTGGTCAGGTATTTTATTTTAAAACACCATCTATTGATCCCGAGGGTAATTTTTACCTGCAGCTTACCTATAAATCAGAGAATTAACGGCTTGCGACCTTTTTAGTTTAACCAGTATTTAAAAGAAAATATTTTATGGAAAATCATTTAAATGATGTGCTTTCCCTGCCGGCTGTGGGTTTACCCAAGGTAAACTCGGTTCAGCTGCTGGTATCATGCGAGCTGATGAAAAATCAGCTTAAAGCCTCACCTATAGAACCTAATGATAATATCCTGGTGGCCCAGGATAATAACGGGCAGCCGTTGATATTTACTATCGGTACCGATGGCGTTTTCAGATTGCTCCGCTTTACCAACGGTTCTGCCGATGGATATACCTCCCTTGACCTGCTCGCCAGTCTTACCGATTACACGCAGGCTATAACTTTCGATCTGTCTGAAGATATCAAGGGCAGGGTATCGATTGCTTTGGCCCTGAAACGGAAAGACAACGGTTTTACAGACCTCTTTGTTGCCGAGAACCTCCCTGGCGATTTTGACTGGACAACCTTTGCCGCTTCCTGCAAAAAGGTGCAGGGCATTGATGCTGCCTTTACCGCCGATCATATCCGTTTAGGTACAACAGACATCAACAATAACGCGCTGATCCTGGTTTCGGGTAGTATTAACAGCAATGAGTATTATTATAAGGTAAACGGTACGGATTATACCGCTGTGAAACTGGAACTACCCGAAAATGTACACCAGCCTACAGAAATAGAAACCGGATTTGCTTATGGCCAAAAGGGTAAATTTTTCCTGTATAACATCGGCGGCTCACAAACACTGGAGTGTACCACTATTGCCGATAAGTTTCAGGGTAGTATAACGTATGATTTTAGTCCGGGTAATACCAATATACCTCAAAAGTACAGGCAACTTACCTATAATTGCATGGCTACGGCCCAGGGTATGCAAACAAACCCAATGCTTATTTCATCCGATTTGTATGTGGGTACAGACCAGGGCATCATCCTGTTCAATGGGTGCAAGATATCAAATGGTGGTTTTCAGGTGGTAGCCGATCAGATTAAAGATGTTCATCAATTGTATATTACCGAGGATGCAGGTAATATTTCGGTATGGGCTATGGCCAGTCCCAGCAGGTTATATTATATATACGGTAAAAGGGCAAAAGGTGGCTACACCTGGAACGATCCCATTCTTTTCAATTCAGGAATAATACACATTGCCCCTATACGGAATAAGGTTACGCTAGCTAATGAACTGTTCCTGGTTGATCAGGGCGAAAACCTGATCCATTGCTGGCAGGATCCTGCTTCAACCGTTTGGAGCCAGCGTACGCTGAATACTAAGAGCGATGCGTTCCTGCTTAATTTCGATTCTTTTACTACCCAGATCAGCATGACCGATCAGGATGGTAAAATACTGCCGGCACAAAACGTGTCCATCACTTCTTCTGAGTGGTTATTCGCTACCATTAATGGTAAAGTGTATAGTCTTGACAAGGATAACCCGGCCATAGTGCCCACAGATTCCCGTGGTATGATTAACATCATCCAGATGACTGACCATATCGCAGCCCCTATTTTTCATCTGGAAGCCGACTTTTTGGATAAAACCATCAATATCTATCCAAATGGAAAAATTCAAAAAGGGCTTTCGGAGATCAGTTCGGGCGATGATATTAAAAATGCTAAAGATGCCGATGGAAAACCCGTATTAACAACAGATCAATCGGCAGATACGCTGGATGGTGTGGCTGGCAATTTAGGGCAGCTTACTTCGGCCACCGCCGCACATAAAACAGGTGTGGTGCAGGAGGGGCATTTGTTTATTTCGCTTACGGACAAAGGAACAAAAGAAACGGGTAAATTGAGTTTGGGGCATATAGCCGATAATTTAATGATAGGTATGAAGCTGGAGAATGGAGCCTGGGTGCCTCACACCGATACTACAGGCTTTATTAAAGTTGGAGGTGCATTTGATGACTTTCTGGTCTTTGCAGGTGATGCATTTCAATGGCTGGAAAATGCTTTTGTAGACGGTATTAAACTGATAGATAAAGGCATAACCTATTTAAAAGACGGTGTAAGCTTTATAGTTAAAAAAGTGGGTGATGTTCTGCATTTTGTGCTCACGCTGGCCGATAAGATACTGACTATTGTATTGGATACCATGTTAACGGTATTTAAAGCCATCAACTGGGTGCTAAAATTGATCGGGATCGATCTGCAGGCTATCTTACGTTGGTTGGGCCATTTATTAGGTCTTGATGCTGTGTGGGAAACCCACAAGGTTATTGCCGAATTGATGAAGAACGCGGTTATATACGGTACCAACCAGTTAGAAGATAAGCTGGATGATCTGCAGGCGTTTTTGAGTAAAACCTTCAATAATGCCGAAGATATGATATTGAAGCAGGTTTTGCCAGCCAATATTGCCAGTCAAAGCCTAAGCCAGGGCGGATCTTTTGATAACCCACTGAGTTCATCGGCCGGGAGCTGGATCTTTTCGCAGATCTTTAATAATGATTTGTTTGGCGGCGGCTCGTCTGGCTCGGTAAGCCATAACCCGTTTGAGCAGTTTGTAAATGACATTATTGCACCCACGGTATCGGCTCTGGCTACCGACCTGGTAAATGTATTTAATGATTTTACGGGTATTTTATCCGGCAATATCAGCGATGCCTATAAAATGATTGGAGATCTGATCAAACTGGTTATCGATCCTATAAAAACGATCATTTTGGGGATCCTTAAATTTTTAAAAGACCTCACCGGCGATTTACAGGTATTACTTACCGAGAGCCTGGATATTCCTTTCCTGACCAGTATGTACAAATTCTTTTGCGCATTGATGGGAGAGGATGAGGACCTGACTATTGTAAATGCCATAGCCTTTGTTATAGCTATCCCTTACACATTTGTAAGTAAGATAATTACCGGTTCGGCTCCTTTTGCTGATAGTGATTTTGGGATGAAAGATGCCGGTTATTATGCCAATTTGTTTGGTAACCAGGTTTCGCCATTTGTTTTGGCTGGCAGTTCATCCGGTGCTATAGCTTATTCCAGGATTGGTGGTGCTATAGCTTCGGTAGCCTCTATACCTGCAAGTATTTTAAACCTGATAGCTTTCGCGGATGATGGCGATGAGCCGGGCCTGAGTACATTGGATAAGATATCTTTAGGGTTTTCGGTGGTTACTGCGGCCCTGAGTTTCCCAATAAAAAAGGATGATCAGAATGATGATTCTTATATATTAAAAGTCACCACATGGGTTTTGGCTGTTATTAAGGATATCGCGTTTAAATTCATCCCGGTTAAAAAGGTATCCGCGGGTGCCGAATCTATTGTGGATATTATTATTTTCTGTTTGGCAATGCCTGCCGACTCGCTTAATAATGAAAGTGGGTGGGCATATACTCAGGATACATTATCAAATATTGGTGGTTCAGCAGCGGCCGGAGGTATGGCTTTTAAAGAAACAGGTGCGGGGCCAGTAGTTGGTGTAGTAGGAGCTGGTATAGCCTATATCGGAGCTATCATTGGTCTGGTCAATTGTCTCAGGTCGGAAGATATTGTTCATGTGGTTAACCCAGGAGGTTAATCCGTCGTCAATAAAAGAGCAGGCTGTGCGCAGCCTGTTCTTTTAACTAAAACCTATGCAAGCAGGTATTCAATTTTCAGCAGAAAAAAATATTACAGATCGTATCCGGGATTTATCGCTTGGTCCTCAGCAAACTGATGATAGGCTGCCGGAAGGGTATTGTTTTAATTCTCCGGAATCATTTGTTCGTTTTACTTTCCGCCCGGTAGTTAAAAAAACAATGTATTTATTGCTGCGCTACCATGTTATAATCCCAAGAAATGACAGGAACGGCGCTTTGAATATCTTACTCAACCTGCAATGGATAGGCCAGATGGAGATTGCCCAGGATGGGGATGAAAATTTAAATATGCTGGCTATTGACTCCGGGAAATTACAGCCGGGCAGCAATGAATTATTGCTCAGGATGGCCGATAGTCATTGGACGGTATCCATACAAGAGTTATGGATAAGTGATTATATGATCGACAAGCAATTGCAAAGCAACTGGTGCTGGGCGGCAATAACGGCCAGTTTGGCCCGCTTTTATAAAAAAAATGATTTCGCAGATCAGACGAAATTGGTTTCCACGATCCTTAGTAATGGATATTGTTGTAATGGTAAAGGATGCGGTATGTGCAATCGCCCCTGGTATGTGGGCGAAGCGCTTGACCACGTTGGTATTCTACGAAATGCAATACCTTATCCCGTTTCGCAGGAAGCTTTGATAAGAGAATTGGCTTGTAACAGGCCGGTGGTTGTTGTTATAAAGTGGCAGCAATCAGCTACCGGCCATATATTGGTTGTGAGTGGTTTTACCCGTAGTCGTCAGTTTTTAACCTGGGATTCGCGCGGGCCGGGTATGCGTTTGCTGTCGTTTAGCGATCTGTGTACCGGTTATGAAGGTAAATCGGTATGGGTAAATACCTTTTTTACAGGTCTGCCATAAAATCAGGCAGAAAGGGTGAAATCACCCTTAAAATAACCCTCTAATTCCCTGTGTGCATTCCAGAGTGCCTGCTAATTTTGAATAGTTAAATTATCGTATAAATAGTTTAATCAAATGAACAAAACGAAACGGTTTTCGTCAGTTTTATTTAATATTTTAGTAAAAACTCTAAATCACTATTCACATGAAAATTACCCTATCCCTAATTGGTTTAATGCTATTAACTATTTGCTTTAACGCATGTAAACAAAAATCAGACAGCCCCTCAACCGTCGCTTTAAACGATACCATCCCCAGTCAGGATACCATAGGTGTTGACGTTGCTAAACAATACGTACATAACTATGCTAAATATGCAACTGCGGATAGTGTACAGGATAAGGCAATCAAGAAAAAGCAACCCAATACGCGCTGTATATGGTTCAGTTTAAAACGGCTGCAAATGCTTATTAATAAAGTGAATAAAGAAGGCGGAGACGGTGTGCGCTTTTATCTGGCCGCTTATGATACTACCTATAAAAAGAATTTCCCAAACACGCCTGATAGTTTATACTGGGGTCATAATACCTTATTGATGGTCTCTACCTATCGTATAAATGCCAAGGTTCATCAGGACTATTATTTTAACGGACCTGTAACCGATCCTAAATTTAACATAGGTTCCATTTTGATGGTAAATCCCGAGAATAGAGGTGAATTGTGCCCGCCGCCCAACCCTTGTACAGGAGCAACATTACTTAGCGTGCAATAGGCAATGTTAAAATACTTCACCATCAATACAGTAAGTGAGTTCATCTGCTTCGGTGTGGCGCTGTTTTGCTTGTTTAAAGACAAAAGCAATGCATGGCGGTTTTTCATCGTGTACCTGCTGGTTACTTGTATAGTAGAAATATTAGGCATTCAATGCCGCAAAGTATGGCATACTTCCAATTTTATGTTGTACAATATTTTTGTGGTGGTGGAGTGTACTACCATAAGCTGTTTTTTTTATTACCTGTATAAACAATATCAGTACAAGTCCATGTGGCTGATTGTCTGGTTGATCGTCTTTTTTGTTTGTTACGGCGCTGAGATGGTTACAGAGAAGTTTAACAGTTTTGTTTTTGAAACAACTACGCTCATGTCCATCGTATTTGTGTTGGCCAGTCTGAATTATTATTATTTGATATTGAAGGACGAGCAATTTAGACAGTTGAGTAATTACGCTCCCTTTTGGTGGGTTAACGGCGTTTTGTTTTTTTATTTTGGCAGTACCGCATGCAATATATTTTTTGATTATTTCATGGAGGATAAAAGTCTGATATCGGGATCTGTCCGGTACATGATTTTTAACATCATTGATATCATCTTATATTGTTGCTGGTCATATAGTTTTATATGCAGATATCGACAAAGGACGTTGCAACGCTCATCATACTGACCTCAATAGTCTTTCTGATCGCGCCCCTGTTTTTGCTCATTTACATCAGTTGGTACAACCGGCGTAAAAAGAAACATGCGGAAGAGAAAGTGTGGCTGCGCAAAACTTTTGACAGCGAACTGTTAAAAACACAAATGGAGGTGCAGGAACAAACGCTGCAGACTGTTGCTTATGATTTGCATGACAATATTGGGCAAATACTGAGTCTTACGGCTATCACGCTCACTTCTATAGATATTGATGACCGGCCAGTGCTTTCCCGTAAAATAGAAGATGCAGGAGAGCTGATTCAACGATCGATCACCGAATTGCGGCAGTTGTCGCGTTTGCTGCATGGCGAGGAACTGATGAAGAAGGGTTTGGTAAGCGCTATTGAATTTGAGTTGGAATGGCTCAATAAATCTGAGCGGTATCAGCTTTCTTTTGTAAATAATGGTTTTGTTTCCGTAGCTGATCAGCGCGATAACGAAACCATTATTTTTCGTCTTTTTCAGGAGATCATCAATAATGCTATTCGGCATGCCAATGCGTCGGTAATTCATGTGATCGTTGCTCAAGTTGAGAAATCTTTGATCTTAACCATTACCGATAATGGCAAAGGCTTTAACGTAACAGAGGCTTTAAAACAACAAGGCGGAATGGGTTTGCATAATATACAAAAAAGAACAGCCATGTTAAATGGTTCGGCACAATTTGATTCGACCCCGGGAACGGGCACTGCGGTTCAGATCATTATACCTTATCCAATATATGTTAAGTGAAAAAATAAATATTGCTATTGTTGACGATCATACCCTGTTTAGGCAGGGGGTGTCCCGTTTGCTTTCGGAGTTCGAGGATATCCATATTGTTTTCGATGCCGGGAATGGCGCAGAAATGATAGAAAGAATAAAGGTTAACGCGCTCCCTCAGGTGGTTATTATGGATATTACCATGCCGGTGATGGATGGTTATGAAGCAACTTTTTGGCTAAAAACACATTACCCGGATATTCACGTACTGGCTCTCAGTATGTTTGAGGATGAAAAGCCTATTATAAAAATGCTGCGGAACGGTGCCGGTGGTTACATGTTGAAGGAATCAAAAACTACCGACCTGGTGAATGCCATCAAAACCATCGCCCAACAGGGCTTTTTTATCAATGCGAATGTTACCGGTAAATTATTGCGTGCTATTCAAAGCAATAATTTGTCCCGCGATGCGGTGATGAACATCAGCGCTAATGAGCAGCGGTTCCTGGAGCTTTGTTGTTTAGAGCTCACTTATAAAGAAATTGCCGACAAGATGAATTTAAGTCCGCATACCATTGATAATTATCGGGAGGCCTTGTTTCAACGGTTCGATATCAAATCGAGAACAGGTTTGGTTCTTTTTGCGATAAAACATGAACTGATCAAAATCTGAGATACCACCTGGTTAGTTGTCAATGAATACCTGTTTAATTATTAAGGTATTAAGAAGATAACGGTGCTCGCCTGGGGCACTAAAAATGGACAAGCACGGATGAATTTCACGTTTGTCCATTTTTATTTTACCCGTATTTTATCCGGTTGTCCGGTAGGTGTTTACACCTACCGGGTCGCAAACTCTTTTTTTATAAAAACTGTCTGGAATTAATTTAAAGCCACTATAACGTTAATTTTTTCTAGTTATTATACGGGTATGTTTTTTTGATAAAATTTTATTTTAAAGATAAAATTGGCTTTTGTATTTATAAAATCGAAAATTAATGTCGTTGTATTTTAATACATTTATAATCATAAACACCAGGCTGGCCAGCTATTATCATGATTGTTTTAAATTATTTCTAACTATTAACAAAATTAGAGTACCGACAAATGAAAAAACAACTCTTGCTAAAAATGGGGGTATGCATTGTATGTGCATCTTCATTACTAACTGCTTGTACTAAAAACAACCAAGGCGCCGACAAAAAATCCACTCCTAAAACTGCCATCTCTGCCGATGTTGCCCAGAAAATTAAAAACCTGGGTTTTAGTGCAGACAATGTGCGTAAAATGGGTAGCAACTACATTGTAGAAGGTGATATTATGCTCACTCCGGCTAATCTTTCCGAAGCCAATACCACCAGCCCTGTTCTTCGGGTTGCCGAAACAGAGCAGTACCAAACACACAACCTGGTAAAAAACCTGCCAAGAACCATTACCGTTTCAGTTTCTAATTTACCAACCGTTTATGCCACGGCTACAGCTAACGCGGTAGCACGCTACAATGCGCTAAATCTTACACTTCAATTTCAGGTAGTAAGCAGCGGTGGCGATATGGTTATTACCGGTTTTGACGAAGGTGTTGATTCTGATGGTTTTATTACTTTAGGCTATTCAGGCTTCCCAACTGCCTCAGGCGATCCGTATAATGCTATTGGCATGAACACTAATGCTGATGCATATGGAAGTAATCCCGATGTAGGATACCTTACTTCTGTTATTCAGCACGAAATGGGCCATTGTATAGGTATGCGCCACACAGATTATTTTAACAGAAATCTGAGCTGCGGTGTAAATGGCGGGGGTAATGAAGGTAGTACTTATAGCAGCAGCGATCCTCAGGACTATCCAGGTGCTGTACATATTCCGGGAACCCCTACCAAAACATTTGATGCCGGCTCATGGATGTTAGCCTGCTCAAGTGGCACCGACCGTACATTTAATGCTAACGATAAAATAGCATTAAACTATTTATACTAAAAAGTTTTATCGCGTTTACCGTATTACTCCTTATTGATCAATGAAGTAATTGTTATTGATAAAGGAGAATGTATTGTTCTCCTTTATTCTTTAATATGCAGTATGAAAAAAAATAGGTGAATTATAGCTGTTAAAGCAATAATTCAGATGTGCATGGCCCGCGGGCGATAAAATAATTGTTGATTTATGATATAATATAAATAGTTATTACGTGTATTAATACAATTTTACATTGTATGTGTAATATAAATTAATTATTAACAAAATATCTTTTAATGTTTAGTTAATTTTTAAATATAATTTAATATTTTTATCATATAAACAACAGGCTGGCCAGCTGTACATTGTTTTAAATATTATTAACTATTAACAAAATTAAAGTACCGACAAATGAAAAAACAACTCTTGCTAAAAATGGGGTTATGCATTATATGTGCATCTTCATTATTAACCGCCTGTACCAAAAACAATCAAGGTGCAGACAAAAAGGCCGATCAAACTTCACAAATTGCGGCTGATGCTTCAAAAAAAATTGCAGCGCTTGGTTTCAGTACAGATAATGTACGTAAAATAGGCGACAATTACCTGGTAGAAGACGATATTTTGCTTACTCCGGAAAATTTAAATGAAGCCGCGGTTGCTGGCCCTATTGTTAGAATTGCCGAAACAGAACAGTATCAAACACATAACCTGGTAAAAAATTTGCCAAGAACCGTTACTGTTTCAGTTTCAAACCTGCCAACTGTTTACGCTACAGCTACAGCTGCTGCCGTGGCTCGCTACAATGCGTTAAACCTTACGCTTAAATTCCAGGTGGTAAGCAGCGGTGGTAATATCGTAATTACCGGCTTTAACCAAGGCCCAAGCGGTGGTTATATCACTTTAGGCTATTCTGGTTTCCCAACCGCAGCGGGTAATCCTTACAACGCTATCGGCATGAACACCAACGCACAGGCATATGGAACTAACCCGAATGTAGGTTATCTTACTTCTGTTATCCAGCATGAAATGGGCCATTGTATAGGTATGCGTCATACAGATTATTTTAACCGTGCTTTCAGCTGCGGTGGTACAGCTGTAAATGAAGGCAATACTTATAACAGCAGCGACCCTCAAAATTATCCTGGCGCTGTTCTTATTCCAGGAACACCTTCTGCTGCTGATGCAGGCTCATGGATGTTAGCTTGCTCAAGCGGTACCGATCGTACTTTTAACGCAAATGATAAAATAGCGTTGAATTACCTGTACTAAAAAACTTTATCGTATTGCTTCTTATTGATCAATCAAGTAGTTTTACAAATAAAGGGGAGCATAACTCCCCTTTATTTTTTTAATATACAGTATGGTTAAAAAATTACTCTCTTTTATACTGATATTTTTATGTTTTAAATGTTCCTGGGCGCAAAATCCAGCGAGCGATAAAACTATGGCTGCGCTTTACAAAGCAACATCCGCTGGCCAGCCATTGAACAGGGATAACACGCTTAAATATTACCTGGTTAAATTTAAAGAACCAGATAAAGCCGACGTTAAAAAACTTCGCCCGGTAAAACGGGTATCGTACAATTTTTATGTGGTAGCTACCACTGCCGATATATCAACCGATGCCAATATACAGGAGGCCACACCAGCAAACTCCTTGTGGAAAGCCACAGATAATTTAGTGCAGCTTTTACAAAAGCACCCCTCTGCCAAACAATCGGTCGACTTGTCAATTACTTCCCATAGCGATTCAGTGATGAATGACCTCAAAAAATATGGTGAAATAACCGCTCAAACTTCAAACTCGGTTACCCTGAATATTTCGTTACAACGGCTTACCGATTTATTGCAGCAACCTTATGTTACCTTTGCCAATATAACCCGGAAAGCACATGCCGAGCTGGTAATTAATGATATTGATCTGGGTAATAACCAGATTTCGGCGGTGGCCGATAATTTTCCAGGCATCGACGGCAGCGGTATCAACATAGCCATTAAAGAAGAACGCTATGATAATGATCTCGACCTGCTGGGGCGTACCTTCACCTCGTTTCCTGCGGCCGCTATTACCTCGGGACATGCCACTATTATGGCTACTTTGATAGGCGGCAATGGTAATTCATTTATCAGGGGATTGGGTAGTGCACCAAAAGTACGGTTCACTTCGTCGGATTTTGCCCGTTTACTACCCGATAGTACCGCCATCTTTAAAGCATTTGATATTGGTGTTGAAAATCACTCCTACGGCACCGGTATCGAAAACTATTATGGGGTTGAAGCAGTAGCTTATGATCAGCAGGTGATGGCGAACGATTCTATTATCCATGTATTCTCGTCGGGTAATATTGGCACTACGGCACCCACAACAGGTTTGTATAATGGTATCCCGAATGTAGCTAACCTGTCGGGAACTTTTAAACAGGCCAAAAATGTATTGGTTATTGGTGGTACCGACCAAACCGGCGTACCGGCAGATCTGAGTTCGGCTGGGCCGGCTTATGATGGCCGGGTGAAACCCGAGCTGGTATCCAACGGCGAAGACGGCACCTCCGGCGCTGCGGCCCTGGTTTCGGGAACAGTGGTACTGCTGCAGCAAGCCTACAAAAAGCAATTTGGTCAGTTACCTTCGGCCGCGTTAATTAAAAGTATACTCATCAATTCGGCAGATGATATCGGCTTACCCAATGTGGATCATAAAACAGGTTACGGCCAATTAAATGCATTAGAAGCTTTACGGACAATTACCGATAATCGCTTTAAAAAAGGAGCCGTAAGTAACCAGCAGCAAACCGATTATACCATCAACGTTCCGGCGGGCAGTAGCCTGTTTAAAGTATCATTAGCCTGGAACGATCTTCCGGCGGCATTAAATGCCCCTAAAGCGCTTATAAATGACCTGGACCTGTCTGTTACCACACCCGATGGTCAAAACCTGCTGCCGTGGAGCCTGAGCTCTTATCCATCCACAGATTCTTTAACAAAACCTGCTGTACGTCGTAGAGATACTTTGAATAACACAGAGCAGGTTACTTTGCAAAATCCGGTAGCGGGTAATTATATCATTCATGTAAAAGGAAGTAAAATAGCATCCGGAACCCAAACTTTTTATATAGCACATGGAGCTACAGCGGCCAATCGTTTTGAATGGACCTATCCATCGGGACAGAATCATCTTTTCGCGGCTGGTGAAAACTACCTGCGCTGGCAAAGTTCGCTCAGCGCCACATCGGGACAGCTGAGTGTAAGCTATGACCACGGTGCCACCTGGAAAGCTATCAGCAGCGTTACCCTGAAAAACAGGTATTACGACTGGACCGCCCCCGATGTTTTTACTACTGCCATGCTTAAAATGGATATTGGCAGCCAGTCATTTATCAGTAAGGAGTTTGTGCTTTCCCAACCCCTTAGTTTACAGGTTGGATACAATTGTACCGATGGTACACTGCTGCACTGGAAAGCGCAGCCGGGAAGCAAGGGTTACGTTATTTATACCATTAAAGATAATTTATTACAAAAACTAACCGCGGTTACCGATACCACCATTATAATACCTGCAGCGCAGCAAACTTCCTCTTATTTTGCGGTAAGCGCACAAGGCGATGGATTTGAAGGATTAAAAAGCCTTACCATTAATGTTAATAACCAGGGGGTAGGCTGTTACGTTAAAACCCTGCTGGCTAATGTGGTGGACAATGCTATTGTGCTTAACCTGCAGATAGGTAGTGTGGTCAATCTCAAATCCATCACCTGGCAAAAACAAACCGGGGCCAATGCTTACGCTAACCTGGGTACAACTGTAGTAGGTGCAACTTTGGCTTACCAGTTTACTGATGCCAATCCTAAAAATGGTATTCAATATTACCGGGTCGAATTTCAGACTAACGATGGTAAGATCATTTACTCCGATCTGGCCAGCGCCACGTTTTTACAGGCCAGTCAGTTTACACTTTATCCAAACCCGGTAAGTACCCAGCTTAATATATTAAGCGGCGATATCAACAACACGTATGATTTTAAGCTGTATGACGCAGTTGGATATATACGCCTGGAGCGAACCATTACCCAGCTGCAAAATACATTTCAAATAAACCTTAGTCCGGGGGTATATATTTATGTGATCATGCTCAAAGGAAAAATACTTACACGGGGCAAGCTGATTAAGGTATAAGCCCTTACATCTCACGAAGATCGACTTTAACTCTCTCAAGAGGGGAATTTGATTGCTCTTTTCAACAATTGTAGGCTGGAGGCGAGTGCTTGCCTGGGTGATGTTGCACTAATGTAAATACCGGGCTAAATTGTTTTGCTATTGGGCGTTACTTTGCCAATCCTTTGGTCTTTGTGTGCAACCAGTTCACAGAGCTGTATGGCGGCGTATTCAAAATCATCATGACTATTACTAAGCAGCAGCCAGGAGGTATCAAAACCTTCTTCTAATTCAAAATCGGTTATGGCCGGTATTTCGGTTTTCAAACTGGTATGGTACTCCCGTTTGGTTGATATCCAGATGCCGTTATGTTGTGGATTCTTGCTGGTTTTGCGGAAGATCATGACGATCTTTTGTGCATAATAGATATAAAACATACCAATTGCGGGCTTAATGATGATACTGCTGGGTAAGTAATCCAGCAGGAAATCAAAAGGCATTGGCTTCTTTTTCTTCATTTGGGAATGTGCATGCAGTCGTCTGGTTCTAACCCCGGGCGACGATTATTTACAAGTCCTGGGCTAGTAATTCAAATATAATTTATTTTTTACAGAGGCCATAATTGCCCTCTACACCATGTCTGGCTTGATATCGTTAGCCTGTCCTGAGAGGCCCTGAAATAAGTTCAGGATGATAGGCTGTTTATGATTTTCAAAAATGGGTGTCATGCTTCGACAAGCTCAGGGTGACAGACCCTTATTCCAACAAAAAAGCATTACCTGGTTAAAGGTAATGCTTGTATTGAGGCCGGTCAGGACCATTTAACTAAGCATATCACCAACAATATACTTAATTTTGTTTGCACTTTCTCAGGGTGCTTTTCATAGGTGGTATTCTTGATATACTCCCTTAAGGAAGTATGATATATTCGTAAACAATGCAGCGAATGACCTGAGGTGTGGTATCAATCTCCAATTGAGATGCAAACCACTAATCATGGCATTCACCATTTGATAATTTGGGCGTTGCACTAAGATCGCCATCAACAGGATAAAAAAAATAAGTACTTTATCAGTTAACCTTAGTTTCATTATCAACGGTTTTAGTAAAACCCTTTGATACAAATGTAAGTAGAGTTACAAGTTGCCGCAATCCGTGAAAACACCGTATTTTCAAAAATAAAATTAGCGGTGTTTTAGCTTGTTATAAACTTGTTTTCCGAAGTAAGATGCCTGTATTTCATCACTTTAGCTGTTGTATAGATAACGTCCCTGAAATAATTACCCTCAGAGTGATGCAATCGCTAATGC
>JACXTT010000197.1_pt1 | contig 96997 bp, 108 predicted proteins | sample 9270951 | NCBI WGS metagenome assembly JACXTT01 (sample SAMN15532306, study PRJNA645909) | rock metagenome | isolation source: weathered quartz diorite | place: Puerto Rico | collected 2017-06-21 | reverse complement strand
GACCGACGCTGGGGTGACCCGCCTCATCGACCTCATCTCCTCGGGGAACGCCACCACCACCAAGGCAACCAGCACCTCTTTCTTCGCAACGACCGCCTCCTCCACCAACCTCTTTGCCAGTAATCTCAACGCGGCTACGACAACTCTAGGCAATGCCACGAGCTCGACGTTCTTTGCCACTACCGCCTCTTCGACGAACTTGTTCGCTTCCTTTATCACTCTTGCCACCACGACTTTAGGGAATGCCACCTCGTCGACCATCTTTTCGACCACCGCCAGCAGCACCAATCTCTTTGCTAGCAACCTCAACGCGGCGACGACGACACTAGGGAACGCCACGAGCTCGACGTTGTTTACGACCACAGCTTCCTCAACGAACGTATTCGCTTCATTCGCCACCCTTGCCACGACGACCTTGGGGAATGCCACAAGCTCGACCATTTTCTCAACCACCGCCTCTTCCACCAATCTCTTCGCCACCGTCCTCTCCGCTGGCAACATCACCTCGACGGGACTCGGCACCTTCAGCACTCTTCTGGCCACTGGCTCCACGACGCTCCAGAATTTCACCTTCGTGAACGCGACCGGCACCTCGGCGACCACGACAAACTTTGTGAGCACGAATGCCTCAACGACAAATTTCTGGCTTTCAAGTTTAGGGGGTACCAATACAGCCTGTCTGCGCACGGACAAAAATGGGCTCATCACTGCGGCGGGCTGTACTCAATGGGCAACTTCGACGACCGATACCACTGCGCTCGCCCTCGCCGGAGCGCTCAAGGTCGGCATCGGCACGACCTCACCGCAGTGGGCCCTCCAAATTGCGAGCTCGACCGGAGCACAACTTGCGCTCTCGGACCCATCCTCCCTTACGAACGTTCACTGGAGCTTCAGAAATGCCGGCGGCTTTCTGTACTTCTCGACATCCTCTCCTTCTACCTATGCGACCTCATCAGGCCCCGGGCCTCTTACGATAGCCCCGAGCGGGATTTTGGGCATAGGCACCACGACTCCGCAGTGGGCACTTCAAATCGCATCTTCGACCGGTCCACAGCTTACCCTTACCGATCCGAGCGCAGGGTCTAACCAAAAGCACTGGTCTATACGCTCCAACGGCGGGAACCTCTACATCGCCACGAGCTCGGATAGCTTTGCAACGACGAGCACTTCGACCATCACGATTAACTACACGGGCAGTGTCGGTATCGGCACAACAACCGCAACCTCGTCCCTTCTCTCCGTTGGCAATGCTTCCGTGGGCGCCGCCACTGCCGTCGCTGCCTTCGGTAATGCTGCTGGCGGTTGTTGGATCATCCCGACGACCGGTGTTACCTGTTCGTCCGATGCGACGCTTAAAAATAATATCGAGAAGCTCGCCCCCGCACTTGGAACGGTCTTGTCCCTTAATCCCGTGACCTATAACTGGCTTGCCGAGGCTTCAGGAACCCCGACTCACACAGGTTTTCTTGCGCAAGAAGTTCAGAAGATCGCACCCGATCTGGTATATCAAAGTAGTTGGGGGACGCTCGCCCTCAATTATGCGGGCTTTACCCCCTACCTCGTCTCCGCCGTCCAGGAGCTCCATGCCCTTGTCGCTCCGCTTTTGCCGACGACGACGATTTCATATCTCGTTGCACCTCCCGGTGCGGCAACGTCGAGCGTCGCAGGAGCCGGAGCGTTTTCCGACAGCTCTCAGGAACTTCGTGACGCGCTCTCCTCTCTCGGACAACTACTCGTCCATGCATTCGACGGCGCTATCTACGCTGCGGCCGGAGTGTTCGATCGCGTGTTCGCAAAGGAAGTCCACTCCGACATTGTCTATGTCGAAAAGTTGTGCGTCAGCGGCGTGTGCGTGACGAAAGATGACCTCGTGAAACTCCTCTCAGCCTCCGCGGCGGCAGGTACAACAGGAAGCTTGAGCGTAAGTTCCAGCAGCACATCATCGGGAGGGAGTATCTCGAAAACCTCTTTGGATTCGACGCCGCCGACTATCGTCATACAAGGTAATAACCCCGCCACCATTCACGTGGGAGAGGCGTATTCCGACCTTGGCGCCACCGTCTCCGACAATGTGAGCCAAAACCTCGGATATACGACCTACGTCGATGGGGTCGCTGTCATGGAAGTTTCTCTCAATACTGGTCTTCCTGGCACCCATACTATCGACTACGTCGCGACCGATGCAGCGGGAAACACCGCGACGAGCACGCGCACCGTTATAGTCGAAACGTCATCAACGTCATCAACGTCATCAACGTCATCAACGTCATCAACGACGCTCTCTACTCCGTAAGCGGGGGATACGAAGCGAGAAGTTTTTTTTCCGCGACATAGGCCCGAGCGATTTCCCCGAACGAGGGAGCTCTACGGCCTTCGCGTTTGTAGTGGAGGCCGATGTCGAAGAGCGCCTTGGCATGCGCAAAGAGCGTTCGATAGGAGTCAAAAAGCTTCGCACGGCGGTCCCAAATGTGGGTCGCCTCGCTTCCGGCGCCGTTTACCTCGATGATGGTGAAGTTTTCTCCGACGGCGAGGTCAGAGAGTTTCTCGAAGCGCACGTCAAACCGTCCAAGGTGGAAATGCGGGATTTCACGCGCGATCTTGTCGAATGCGTCGGTCATGCCCGACGTTATGAACGGGCGGCCATCCCGAAAGAGAGAACCGCGCACGTGGTTTCCGACAGCAACCAACTTTATGCGTTTCCCCCGCGGCACGATAGTTTCCAGAGAATCTTTGTGGTACGTGAAGTAGCTCTTGGCAAGCCGGCGGGCGCGCTCATCGCGCAAAATGAGCTCCCGAAGGCTTGCTCTGCCATCGCCGACGACGGCAGGGAAGTACTTAAGGGTAAGCGAGATGATTTTCCCCCGTCCTTCGCCGGGGTAGCGCAGGTACATGACCCCCGCTTCGCCTTCTTCTTCGATAAGCCGCTGGACGATGAGAGCGCGGCCTCGCGGAAAAGCTTCAAGGTAGGCTTCGACGTCTTCCTTCGTCCGCACGATGCGCACCCCCGTGCCGCGCCGTCCGATGTCGGGTTTGAGAACGAAGGGGAGCCGGAGGCCGCCAGCGGTGGCACTACCCAAGAGCTCATCCGCGCTCGCGCGCCCGGTGGTATTTTCAAATCGCATGTAGGAGGCTACCCGCTCCTTTCCGGAGGATCCCAAGAGGCTGAGGACCCCGCACTTGCTCTCCCCGCACAGCCCCGCGAATTCTATCCGCGGATGGCTGAGGAGCGGAAGCGTGAAGCTTCGGTAGCGCAGCGCGTAGAAAAACCACGCCACCGCGACAGGAATGTAGAAAAAGGAACCCGGCCAATTCTCGAAAAAACTGAAAATCGGCTCACCGGGAAGGCGCCCCGAAAGTTCATGCCATCTCCGGTCTATGTCAGCGGGGGTCGGTTCGTTCATTGTTGTCTTCATACGCAGTGCGCTTCGCTCTTCGCTTCGCCATAAAAAAGAAAAAAGCTGACACCCCTATCGCGATCGGCCACCGCCAGAAACCAAGCCAGTCAGAGGTCGATTGACCGAAGAGGTACGCCACGGCGAAGAGCCCTGTGGTCCAGATGAGGGTTGCAAGGACGACCGACTGCGCGAATTCCCAAAACGGCATCCGGAAAAATCCGCAGGCGACGTAGGTGGGGAGTCGCAATCCCGGAATGAAGCGCGTCGAAATGACGACCTCACGCAGATTGCGCTCAAGGCGCCGTCGTATGGGGAGGAGCCGCTCGTGTTCGACAAACCGCCGGATGCGCGGATGGGTTTTGGCAAGCATACCAAGGAAGTAGAGGCCGTAGTCGCCCGTGATGATGCCTATCCAAAGGGCGATGAGTGCTACTCCTATCTTGATAAGTCCGTCCGCGGCCAGGATGCCGACGAGAATGGTGGTCAGGTCTTCGAGGATCCATGTGCCGGCGATGATAGAGACCGGCATGAGCCAGTGGTGGGGGACCGAAGCGGCCAAAATGACATTCACCCAATGGGTCGGTGACCACCACATGTCCTACGACTTCTTCCAGGCGCTCTCCTCGACGCGGATGATCTTATTTTTTTCGTCGACGAACACGACGGTCGGATGCGAATCTTTGACTTCTGAGGGTTCGAGATATGCCTCGCCGAGGATGATGACCTTATCGCCTTTTTTAAAAAGGCGCGCCGGGGGGCCGTTGAGAACGATATCGCCCCTCCCGGCTTTTCCGGCGAGTATGTAGGTCCGCCAGAGCACGGCGTTGCTAACATTGGTTATCTGGACCATTTGCCCAGGACGAAGCCCGGCCGCCTCGAGGATGTTTTGGTCGATGGTGATGGAGCCTACGTAGTCGAGGTCCGCATCGGTCACAGTCGCTCGATGGATCTTCGCTATACAGACGTTTATGAGCATGGCACCAAAGTATACCACCGTCTTTGACAGCGTGGCACGGGCGGATTACGCTCTAGGCGGAATGTGCGGCGCGGCCGCATACCGTTCAACGACTACGGAGAGCACTATGAAGACGCCAAACGGGAGTGGGGGGATTTTAAAGTTCCTCCATCCCCAAAACCGAAGCGTCCCCTTGGTGAGGATTCCGACGGGGTTTGACCCACTCATCACGGACCAGGTCAGGATTTTTGCGGCACTCGGGTTCGACAAGGCAGGACTCCCGCACAAGGTCATCCCGGCGGTGTACATGCTCCTTCGCGCGCATGAAGCCGGACGTCTTGAGGGCGTACATACAATCGTCGAAGGTACGTCAGGGAACACCGGGCTTGGGCTTGCGATCGCGGCGCCGGCCTTCGGTCTCAAAGTCGAGCTCTACGTGCGCTCGGACACACCACTCACTAAGCTCGCGCTTCTGCGTTTCTACGGCGCACGCTTCCAGGATTTTCCCGAACGTGAAGGAGAGGCTACCTGCATCGAGCGTGCGCGAGAAAAGGGCAAAGAACCCGGATACCTCAACCTCGACCAGTACGACAACGACGACAATCCGAAGGCGTTCGAGAAATTCCTTGCGCCGAAGATCCTCGACCCCTTCGAGGCAACCCTCTCAGCGGTCGCCGCCGGTGTCGGTACCGGCGGCACCGTGGTGGGTCTTGCCCGTTACATACGGGCTTGCGAATTTTCCACCAAGGTCGTCGGTGTGGTGTGCGCGGAAGGGGACGAGGGACCGGTGCCCGGCGTTCGCGCCGAAAGCAAACTATCCCTAGAGCTCGTGCGTCTCCCTTGGAGAAGCGCTATCTCCGAGGGTGCCCTCATGACGCTCGGGAAGCGTTCGCGCGCCTACCAAGCGAGCCTCGACCTTCGCAGAGCGCTCGGCGTTTGCCCAGGGCCAAGTTCCGGCCTTGCCTACGTAGGACTTCTTGACTTTCTTCGGAAGGAGAAAGATTCAGGAAGGCTCGATGCGCTACGCGGCAGGGATGGGAGCATCAAGGCCGCGTTCGTTTGTCCCGATTTGGGAGAGAGCTATGCGGACAAGTACTCGACCATCCTCGACGTAGTGGACTAAAGTGGGTGAACGACAAAACGCGCGGCCCCTGGGCCGCGCGTTTTTCTATACTGCATCTAGAATCTTTTCCGCCGGGAGCGAGCTGAAATTTTTTAAGGGGTTTGGGGTAGGGCAAGGGCTTAAAAAATTTCTGCGAGCGTGCTTACATATCCATCGGCAGTATTTCCGTCACCTCGACCCATGCGTTCTCGAGCATATAGTGCGGGTGGCCTTTACCGAACAGTTTGGCCGCCTCCTCGAGCGATTTCGCCTGGACCACCATGTAGCCGCCGACCTGGTTGCGGAACTTTTCTGCTCCGGCGGGAGTGACTTTCATGCTCTTGCCGACAGGAGCACCCGGGTCAATGAGATCTTTCTTGTGCGCGGCCATCCATGTGTTCCACGCCTCCATTGCCGGGCCCATATCCTCTTTTGGCATTTTGAGCGCCCTATCGAAGGAGGCGAGCGGGGCATTGAGGAGTGCTAAAAATTTCTTCATATTTTTTTATTACCTGCTAAGTTTCTACTCACGAGTGTCACTTTTCCTCTATCACCGCGAGGATGTGCTCTGCCGGGTCCTTGAACCACGCGATGGCCTTGGGTCCGGGCCGCTTCCCGTCGTTGCGGCAAATGCCCCTCTCATCGGTCCGGAATTCCGGATACTGCTCCATCGTGACGCTCTTGGCATTGAGCCTATCCACGGCTTTGTCTATATCGGGAACAATGAAATTGAGGACCGTATGTTCAGGCGCGCGGTACTCCTCTGAAGGATAGATGAAGAAGTGGCCGCCGCCGAAAAGCTTGACGGTGAGTCCCTCGGGAGCCTCATCGACCGGAAGTCCGAGTACGTCGCCATAAAAGGCCCTCATCGCGGCAATGTCGGGAGCGGAGATGCTCGTAAATGTCGGAGTGTTTTTGAACATGGCTACATTCCTCGCGGCTCAAGAAGCGCCACGCGGTTACCCTCGGTATCTTGAATCGAGATATAGAGCCCGACGCCGGGGATGTCGTCAGGTTCCTTTCCTTGGCTCGCGCCGATTATTTTTCCGCCGGAAGCCTCGACCTTCCTCATCGCGGCTTTGATATCGTCGACGGCTACGACGATGCCCGGCACCTGGTTTTGCTTACTTTTCTTAAAGAAGCCACCATCGATAACGCCGGGCTTCTCCGGGCGGGCTCTCGGGTCGGAGCGCTCCGAGGTCATAGCGACGACGTAGTCGCCCATGTCAGACCCCAGCTTATTGAGCTGCCATCCGAACGCCTGCGAATAAAAGTCCGCCATACGATCGCGGTTCTCGTAGGGCATCTCGAAGTGAACGACGGGGTTCATAGAGATTTTTTTACTAGTAACCGGGGCAGTATACCAAATCGACTGTACGTTTCGCGTGAAGAAGGCTTCCTTCGCTTTGCGACCGACTGCTCAGAATCCATGCGCGTAGAAGCCTGGTTTCTCAAAACAAAAAGCCGCCCGAGAGCAGCTTATTGATCCTCCTCTCATGTTGCTTTCCTAAAAACATGCCTCATTTTACTATTTTAACGAATTTATCGCAGCAAGGTTTAGCTTCGCGCATTTAAAGCCGTTAGGGCATGGATAAGTATGGGCGGATAAGATTCACATGCCTCTCTATCTTAGCTTGCGCTATTTAATCTGAACGTGGCCACAAAAAACAAACGACGGTCGCGTGACCGTCGTTTGTTTTTACTTTCGACCCCGGATTATTTCACCGACACATCTCGGAAGATCGTCGCTGATATTGCCGAGCCCGAGATCGTTCCGTATACGCGAACCGTATCCCCGTTGCTCACCTTGCTAAGATCAAGCGTCGCCCAATTTTGAGCGAGAAGTTTTGCGCCCGAAGCCAGCGTAACCGAGTAAGCGGTACCCTCTGAGGATGTGAGCGTGAAGGTCTGTGCTGACGCATTCAGGTTGCTAAGGACTCCCTGGATTGTTCTCGGTCCGGCTGCCATTTCCCGATGTACCGTCTGAACATTGTTCTTTATCTCTTGATTCAATGCTTGACGCGCGGTCCAGTCGCGCACGAGGGTTGCGTCAATGGTCCAACTGCTGCTTTGGTTGACCGTTCCATGAACTCCGACAAAGTCACCCTGATGGAAGCTTGAGAGCGCAACGCCCTGCGGCATGACCCCAGCAGACGCGGGTACGTTTATAGTCCAATCACCGCCCCAGCTCTTGACGGTGAGAGACGTCGCCGACACTGAATCAATGGTGCCGCGCAAAAGAACCTTGCCTGTGGGGCCAATCTGCAGAACTATCTGCTGTGCGGGGGCTGCAGTTGTTGTGCCACTAGTAGTCGTGGACGCTGTCTGCGCGAACGCCACGCTACCTACTGCAAGAAACCCAAGGGATCCAAGCATTAATGCAATTCTTCTCATATGATGAAATAAAATTAATACCTTGTAATTACCGTATAAGACGGTTTTGCGACTAGTATATTACCAATTATCTGAATCTTCAAAAGCTTTAACCCCCCGCAAGGGTAGGCAAAATCATGGCTCAAAATATCAAACTCCGGCGGTAAGCAGGGCTTGCCGTCGTTGCAAGCTCGGTCATGCGGAAGCACGCTTTCGCGCGGCTCTCGTTTGCTCACTTGTTCGGGACACACCTCGAATGGCCGTGAAGGCAACATTCGACGTCTTGTTGAAACACTTTACCACGCAGGTCGAGAAAGAGTTGGGGACGGCATAAAAGAAGGCGCCATCCACCACAGTGGCGAACGGCGCTGACGAAGGGTGCTTAGGTGTGCTGCGGCTCGTGGTCTCCATGACCGCGAAGGTCTTTGACAAGTGCATGCATGAGAAACGCCGCAATGGGCCAGCAGATCGCGGCCAATACGATTGTACCGGCAACACCGCCTTCACTCGTCGCCCAATTATTTGCTAGCCAAGCGACGCAGCACAATGGCATCAAAACCCAGATCGGGATCTGGGCGATCACCACGACGATGGACTGTGTGCGGTATTCGCTGACGAGCGTACTGATCATTCCAACGATGAGCCACCAACCTGCGCCGATTAGAAAAAGCCACTGATCGAGTGACATGGATTTTGCTCCCTTCGAACCAGTTAGTCTCCAACTGAATACAACCACACGTTTAGAAATTGTCTAGGTAGCCAAGGATGCAACTCTAGACTCTTAGAATCGTATCCGCGTCGCTTCATTTTTGATTGTGTCGATTATGAGGTATAATCGCCGTATGGCTAGCAAACGCCGCACAACAGCAAAAGGATCCTTTGAGAAGGTTGCACAAGGGCAGCTCAAGAAGAACCTGCCCGTCTTAGAATCGCTTCGTGACTACGACACCGGGAAAAAGAACATTTCAACTCGTACCGCCGAAAAGCGTCTGCCTCGTATACGAGTTGCTGCATAAGGAGGGGCTGGTCTCATTCCCTCTGACGGTCTCGGCGCAGCAGATCGTCGAGTCTATCGTCGTGAACATCACGGGCGCCCACTACGGAGCACCCAACTACGCCACGATCGAAGAGAAGGCTGTGGCGTATATCTATTTCCTCATCAAAGATCACCCGTTCACCGACGGCAACAAACGCACCGCCTGTCTCGTGTTCAGCGTCGTCTGTGAGGTCAACGCTCTCTCACCGAACTTTGGCGGCGACAACCCAACGCTCGACGAGCTTGCGGTGTTTATCGAGAAGATCCAGGAGGACGACCACCAGTCAGTCATTCGCCAGATTGCAAATCTTCTCTTCGCGAAGGAGTGAAAGACCTAGGTGTTCTGTCGACCTCGGCGGGAAACTACTTCGTCGTACGCCTTCAAGAGCTCTGTTTTGTCAGACTCGTCGAGCGCGCCAATGTAATCCTCTCTGGTGAGCTCCGATGCGGGCCGTGTAAATGTAAGGCCGGTCCTGCCAGAGAGAGCGGCGAGATCATCGAGTGGCAGAAGGCGAAGCTTACCTTCGAACTCCCGCCACTCTTCTGGGGTCCAAGTTGAAGACGGCTGCATGCTTCATTTTAGCATGCAGCCACCGGGCGCACCTCATCAGCCCTTGCGGATCGGTACCTTATTCTCACGCCGATGTAGCTTTCCTTCATCAATCAAGTAGGGTGCCGCAATGATCAAAAAGAAGAAGTTTGACCCGAACGCTTTTATCCAAAGCCTCATGCCTCGAGCCAGAAAGGCGAGAAGGGAAGAGGGGCTCTATAACCTGCGTCAGTACCTAACGGTCGTTCTGCGCATCCACGAGCGCTTACAAACTCCCGAAATGGACTCGAATAAAAACGAGACGAACTAAGTTTTCAAAAACCTTCGACTGCGGGGTCTCGCGCACTATCGAACTGAGTCCATTTTTTCTCCACGGCAATCGCGATGGAGGCTCAATCCGATCTTCATAGCGAGTGTGCTATGCTCGCGTCATGACATCAGCCGAAGAAAGGGTGGCAGCAAAGCTTTCTGACGAATCGCGTCAGTCGTTTGCCGAGTTCCTGGCAGATAACAAGAACAACCCTCATCTCCCCAAGCTGATCGGATTTCTCAATGTCGACGCGATCGACGTACGCGCCATGCTCGAGTATGGGCTCAGAAAGCTCAAGAGAGGCGAGACCGACATGCCACTCTCGGCCTACTTCTTTCTGATATCAGAAATTGAGCAGCTGTCTTCGCAGGTCAGAGATTTTGCGCTCGATGTGTCGGTCTATTGCGAGGGCGCTCATGAATATAGTCAGTCGTACAAAGCTTTTGATGCAGCAAGAGAGTACAAAAAAATCGAGCCGCTGCTCAGGGGCGGCAGCGGCTCTCCGCAAGTCCGATAGTCTATCGATTATGCTTGTGAGGGACGGCGTGGGCCGTGCTGCGGCCCTCACGGTGTTGAACGACGACGTGCGTGTGATTGCCTCTGTCGCCTCCGCCGGAGTGGTGGCGTCCACCTCCTGCCGTGCTCAGGTGGTGCGTCTCCCTGTTTCCGCTCGAGCTTCTTGAGGCTTCGACGCTTTTGCTCTTCGATTCACCGCTTCCGCTCTTAGTCCAAGAACTCCAAGGCATGTGGACCTCCATGAGAAATCCCTTGCCCGAGCGCGCCATATAGGCCTCGATTACCCACAATCAATCCCTGCAAGCTCGCGCGTTTATTCATTCACCGCCCAGGAGCTCGCGGTGGGTGAGGCGATGAAGCCTCCAGCGGAGCCTGGTCGAGTTTGTCTTTCCAAAATGTGCGAAGGGCAAAATATCGTCGCAGTGCCTCTCGGATTAGCTCGGACCGCGTGCGGTGCTCCTCTTTGCAAACGCGATCCAAGTCCGCGGCCATGTCGGGGAGCAAAGAGATCGAAAACGTAATAGTGACGCGAAACATGCAGGCACTTCTCTAAGGAATGAAGCACCGCCGGCAGGAGGCGAAACATGCCCGACGGGCATGGAGTGTTACTAAGTGTTACTGCTCCGGTGGTAGGACTCGAACCTACAACCAACTCCTTAACAGGGAGCTGCTCTACCATTGAGCTACACCGGAATGTGGCCACATTCTTACAAAATTGAACCTATTTTGCAAAGCAGTTGGGCCGTTTTTGTTATACTTCCGATATGCGGAGCATGTACTTCACGGTTGGCTTTGGGGTACTCGTGCTTGTTGCTTTTGGAATCTACGTTACTTCGCACCGTAAGACTACCCGAGCACCAATGACAGCAAAAAACTTTACCATCGACTCGAGCGCGTTTGCCGCAGACGGGACCATTCCCGGCAAGTACACCTGTGATGATCCGGCTCCCGTAAGTCCGGCGCTTTCCTTTAGTAATGTTCCCGCTGGCACCAAATCGCTCGCGCTCATTATGCTCGATCCGGATGTGCCTAAGACGCTCCGTCCCGATGGAGAGTTTGTGCACTGGGTGCTTTTCAATATTCCTCCTCAGACGACGGGAATTCCCGAGGGGAGCTCTGAAGGAGTGCAGGGAAACAACGGAGCGGGGAAGAAAGGCTACATCGGTCCCTGTCCTCCGCCGCAATATGAGCCGAAAGAGCACCGCTACTTCTTTACGCTCTACGCGCTCGATGAAAACCTCTCGCTTGAGCCGGGTGCCACCAAGGATAAAGTACTGAGCGCGATGGCAGGACATGAGCTCGGCAGTGCGACCCTCATTGGCCGCTATGAGCGGCAATCACCATGAGCGCCTCTTCCGCCGGGCTTATCCTTTATGTAAAAGACAACTGCGCCTTCAGCCGAGCGGCGCTTGCCAAAGTGGATGAGCTCAACATCCCCGTCGATATACGCAACATCAAGGAGTCTCGCTACGCGAAAGAGCTCGTGCACGAAGGCGGATATCGACAAGTGCCCTATCTCCTCGATCACAATCGCCACCTGGGGCTCTATGAATCGGCAGCGATCGTCGAGTATCTCGGAGAACATTACAAAACATAGGAACACCGCCATGAGCATGGTCACCACCTTAAAAGCCACCAACATCGCTCTCACCGAGGAGGTCAAACGCTACCTTGAGGAAAAGCTTTCGTCGCTTTCAAAATTCGTTCAGCCCGATGACCCGGTACACCGGCTGGACGTTGAGCTCGCCCGGGTGACCGACCACCACAAGAACGGGAACATTTTCAAAGCCGAGGCCACCCTCACCCTCTCGGGAAAGCAACATCGAGCCGTGCAGATGAAAGAGACGCTCCACGCCGCGATAGACGCCGTCGAAGATCAGCTTCTCATGGAGCTCGGCAAGGCAAAGCAAAAGGAGCGTGGGTTCGTGCGCCGCTCTGGTGCGCGCGTAAAGGAGCTCATGCGCGACTGGCGCAACTGGAAGTTTTGACGTAGGGTCTCTGAAGCAAAAGGAGGGAATCCATGGCGTTTGATACGCTGACCTCGGCACAGCTCCTAGGTTCGTGGCAGCAGCTGCGCAAAGAACTTTGGCAGCTCGCTGGTCTCAACCTCCCGGGCTGTACCGAGGAACACGAACGGCGCTCGCTGCGCGAAAAGCTTTCTCTCATCGAAAGAACACTCGCGAAGCGAGGTGAGGCAGTGCCAGGAGGAAATCAACTAGACGAGAAGGGGAACGAGTGTGCCCACCTTACGCACGACCCCCGAGGTGATTCGCCAGGGGTGGGTTGAACCCCATCACTTCGGACAATCCTTAAGGCTTCCCGATCGAAAATTTCCGAAGGAAGGGCAACAGAAAGAGCGACCGACACCGGAGAAGCAGAAACTTGGGCGCGAGTAATCGCGCCTTTTATTTTCCGCGCAAAAAATCCGGGTAGCTCATCTCGCGCTTACCCTCCGGAATAACGCGCGTAATGGTAAGTGAGCCGGGAGTATAGGTTGCATCCACGATCTTGACGCGAATTCTCCTCCCCTGTTTTTGATGGAAAAAATAGGTTCCCGGCCAACCTTCAAGAGCTCGAATTTTTAAAAAGTTTTGATAGGGATCTGCGGTAAGATCGATGAGTCCATCCCCCTTCTCAATTTTTTTGGTGACGCTCGCCCTCGTGTGATCCTGCTCCGTCGGATTCAGCTCGCCGCCCTGCCACGGCGCGATCACCACTGCGAGCAGGCGACCCCCTTCGTGGGCGAGAGTGTCTTCCAGCTCGCTGGCTCGAGGAGGCCAGGGTTTTGGTGCTACCTTTTTTTGCGCAAGAATGGGACCGTGATCCATTTTTTCATCGAGGAGCATGATGGAGACACCCGTTTCTTTCTCGTCGGTAAGAATGGCTGACTCAATAGGGGAGGCACCGCGCAGTTTTGGCAAAAGCGATGGATGTACGTTGAGGGTCCCTTGCGTGGGTATGTCGAGAACGTTTTTGCGCAGAAGTTTTCCATACGCGGCGACGACAAAGAAATCCCACGAACCGGTAAGTTCTTTTGGTAATTGCGCAAGAGAGGTTGGTTGAATGGAGGCAATATCGTGTCGATCAGCCCACTGCTTCACCGCAGGGGAAGTGAGCGTAAGCCCGCGCCCGACCGGAGCGTCCGGGGCGGTGACGATGAGTGCGGGGAGGTATCCGGCCGCTGCGAGCTCATCAAGGACGATGGTCGCAAAACGCGGGGTGCCGAAGAAAGCGAACCTAGGCTTTGACTTTTGCATGTTCCTTCGGAAGTTCAAGCACGTCGGTCGCTTTATCTACAAAGAGAATGCCCTCCAGATGATCCATTTCGTGCTGGAATATCTGCGCGAGAAGGCCGCTTGCTCCGTACTCATGGAGTTTTCCCTTTTCGTCGTAGGCGCGGATGGTCGCTTTCTCGGCGCGTTTTACATTGCCGTAGAGCGGACGCACAGACAGACACCCTTCGTCCATCACCTTTCGTTTTTTTGAAAGACGGATCAGCTCGGGATTGATGAAGATAAGGTCCGATTTGCGGCTACGCTTAACGTCCCCTTTTGTTTTTTCAAAAATACGCCCTGAAACGATAAAGAGGCGTAGCGAAAGCCCTATCTGTGGGGCTGCGAGCGCGACCCCGTCTTCCTGCGAGGAAAGCGCCACCTCCATATCCTTGAGGACTTTTCGAAACGACGCGGACTTGATGGTCGAAAGAGAAACGGGCTTCGCAATCTCGCGAAGTACTGGGTTGCCGTTTTGGACGATTTTCACCATGGGTCTCATTCAATATCCTCTCGCTCCTTGGCGCAATACGCACAATAAAAGGGCCAGGCAGCGAGGGGTATCGCCACCTGGCCCAGGACATGGGCGCGCCCGAGGGGGGACAGCACCGGGCACGCACCATACGCGACCCCCACGCGGGGAGAGGAGGGAAGTCGCGCATTCGAAGAGGACCGGGGCCGGCGGTTAATGTTCGAACACCAGCCGGCCCCGCGCGAGCTCTCAAAACGGTCTTGCACCGGAGAGCTGCGAATGGGTAGAAGTACGACGGTCCGCAGGAAACTATATCGCACGAGACGCTCCCGTCAACGGCACGGAAGGGGAGAAACTGTGGGTATAAAAATAAAAGCCAGGCGAGCGGGAGGGGACCGCCGCCTGGCTTCGCCCGGGCATGTAACGCTCGGCCTGAGGAATCCGAGCGTCACGACACGGAGGCGAGGGGTATCGCCGCCGCGTTTCCTGTAGAAAAAGGTTAAGGGTGGTATGGGGTCGGCCCCGGGGAGAAGCCGACCCCACAGCGAAGCGAACGCTCTCGCACCCTCTCCTCTGGGAGAAGGTCAGGGAAGCATCCGCAACGATTCCAGAAAGGACTATACCCTAACGGTGGCAGGAGTCAAGAGGCCGAGAGCAGATTCTGCGGCTCAACGTCGATGGCAAATTCGGGCGACAGCGCGCGCAGTTTGCGCACTATGGCCGCGTCGGGCCACGCCGCCTTGGTGATCCGCAGGAGCCCATGGGCGAGATAGTTCCCATGACCGAGGTGAACGGATGGGGCGTACACCAGAAACCCGTATGGACCGAACTCCTTCGTGAGCGTCTCGATGCCTGCCGCGATACGACTACGGGTCCCTTCGATCGTGAGCTTGATGAGCACGGTCGCCGGCGGGTAGCGAAACTCGCTCCTGCGCGCGAGCTCCGCTTTATAAAATTCGATGATGTTGCCGTCGCGAGCGAGCGCAATAGTCGGCTGCTCTGGTTCGCGTGTCTGTATGAAAAAGTGTTCTCTGGCAAATCCGCGCACCGCAAGAAGCGCCGAAAATAGTCTCTCCTGAGTCCGCCACTCAGGTACCGACAGAAGCGTATCGGCAGAGACAATCGCAGAGAGAGCGACTTCTTTTTCGACATACGGAAACGAGAGCTCTGTGCCAAGGAGTATCGCCGGGGCGGTTGAGTAGAATTTTTTTGCAATAGCGACCGCTTCTTTGTGATTTTTCGCCGTTTCGCGCTCGAGCACGAAGAGTGGAACATCGGGAAAGAGGGAAGAGAGCTCTTCTCGCACGCGCTCGATCCCGATACCAAGCGTCACCAGTTTCCAACTATCGCACGTCTTACATTTTTCATGTGCGCTCCGCACCGCCCCGCATGAGTGGCATACGAACGCGTTCTCCTTTCCCGCCCTGTGGAGGACGACCGCCGCGTCGCAAACGCTACACGTGACGATGCTCTCGCAATCGCCACAGGCGGTCACGGGAGAAAGACCGCGTCGCACGGTAAAAAGGAATGCCCGTTTCCCCTCCGTGAGGATCTTTCCGAGAGCCTCTCGCAGCTCGGGCGTCAGCGTTTCGAACGCTTTTTTCTTGGCTTCCGTCGGACGTCGCGCGTCGATAACGGAAGAGGTTGCAGAACTCACGGCACGAGCACGGAGCTTTCCGAACTCCTCGACCTCGCCACCCACCATGCGGCCGAGTGTCTCAACGCGAAGCGGCATATCGGCAAGAATGAAGCGCGCCCCAAGAGCTCCCGCGTAGCGTTCAGCGAACACTCGGATATCGAGGTATGGTCGGAATTGTAATTTGTAGCCCCGAGCGCTCTCACGCTCAACGACAAGCACTCCTAGATCGTTGCGGGGCAGTCCTAAAAACGAGCCAGTCATAATCGTGAGTATGGGATGCGGATCTTCTGCGAGCTGCCGCCACCTCTCAAGGATTTTCTTGCGGGGTACGTCGGTATGGAAAAAGTAGGTAAACGCTTCGATGCCGCGGGAAAGCTCGCTCTCGAGAACGGTGCCGTCCTGGATGGTGGGTACGACAATGGCAACAGAGCGACCACGGGCAAACTCCTCCCGAATGAGGCTCTTGTAGTGAGAGAGCCGCTCCGAAAGCGGCGCTTGGAGGATAATGCGCTCCGGAGTGAATTGTTGTCGGTGCTTCAGTGATTCACCGAGCTCTGGCAGCTCAGGGAGAGAAGTAAGGAGTGCCTTGGGAAGAAGGGAAGCGAGGACCGCTCCGGTCGTAGTAGCGAAATACTCGGCGCACACCGCGGCGGTTTCGACGAATTCTTTTCGAAAGACGCGTTTGGCGACTATTTCTTCAAGCTTTTTTATTTCAAAAGGCGCTTTGCGTATATCCGCCTTCAGCTCGGAGGCGGAGCGCACGGCGACGACCATCGCCGGAATAATCCGAGTACGCACGGGGACTTTCACTATTTCGCCGGCTGAGATAGGCTTCCCTGTAAAGTAGGAGAGCACTTCAGTGCTTATGCCGCGGGCTATCGGAATAACCTCGACCAAATGCATTGGCCTATGCTACGGCAAATGAAGATGAAGGGATAGTAAAAGAAAAACGCCGTGAATTGCTTCGCGGCGTTGTTGAGGAACAGCACATATGTCAGTCGTCAGCAGAAGTCGATGTGGTATGACGCGCGATTGCTTGCATGAGAGGATCCCTGCGCGCGTAAAGCTTACGAAGGAACGCCCCCAGGGCAATCGAAACGCTAATGCCTATCGGAATACTGAGAAGCACCCAATCGTTATTCGGGTCTGACGAGGGTACGGATTCCCTGATAGCAACAGCGCTGAGAAAAAGAGTGATAACGCCGGCGAAGAAAGCGGGAACGATAAGATAATGCAACTGGTTTCGGCGCCAACGTTGTTTGACTTTCTTCTTGATTTCCGAGAACGAGATGAGCTGCGCATCGGACTCGCCCCAGCGAGCAAGCAAGTGATAGCTTGTTCCGCTCACGCCGACGAGGACCGGATCCATCTTGTGAAACTCGGGTGTCCAGATTTCGAAGCTCTGGAAGAGTCCCGATTCCCTGTGTTTTTGCCAGATCTTAAGCACGGGACCCGGGATTTTATCGAAGTCGTAATACTTCAGAAAACCTCCGTGGTGAGCGGTCCGTAGATGCTCGGCGTAGGCGGTCGGTAACCACGCGCGCCAAATGAGTAGCTCATCCGACGAGAGCGACGGCGTCGCGATCAAGTTGGCACGCTTGATGGTTTCGATGTCGACATCGAGCGCGCTTGCCTGGACGGTGAGGCCCAGCGAATTCGCGAGCTCCTGCTTCTCGCGCAGGTACGCGACTCGTTTCTTCTCGTCCGAAGTCAACTCGGGCTTCCGGTCGATGGTGTAGAGAACGTGTGCGGACATTGTGACCTCCAGTATTTCCGCTGGTACCTTTCGCATCTAAACATATAGGAATATAAAAGTCAATAGCGCCTGCTTTGTGCTCTAACTCAAGCTCCGTTAAGATACAACTCTCATGGCCTTATTTTCTCCAAAGCTTGGGATCGACCTCGGGACCACTTATACGCTCGTGTATGTGCCCGGTAAGGGAGTGGTCCTCAATGAGCCCTCCGTCGTTGCGGTTTCTGAGCAAGACAATAAAATTCTCGCGGTCGGTGCGGAAGCTAAAGAGATGATCGGCCGAACACCGGAGAGCATCATCGCGTATCGTCCGATGAAAGATGGTGTTATCGCGGATTACCGCGTGACGGAAGCGATGCTTCGTTACTATATGCGCAAGGCTCTTGGTACCTGGAATCTCTTTCGTCCCGAGGTCATGGTCTCCGTCCCTGCGGGCGTCACCTCAACAGAAAAACGTGCGGTCATCGAAGCCTCCATCCGTGCCGGTGCAAAAAGCGCCTATGTGGTGAAGGAGCCGATCCTTGCGGCGATCGGTGCGGGCATACCCATTCACGAGGCGAAGGGACACATGATCGTCGACATCGGTGGGGGCACCATCGACGTCGCCGTGATTTCTCTCGGCGGCATAGTCGCTTCGACGTCGGTGAAGTGCGCCGGTAATCGTATTGATCACGCCATCGCCGACTATATAAAGAAGACCTACAACCTCGCGATAGGCGACAAGATGGCCGAGGATGTAAAGATCCACATCGGCTCCGCTGTGCCGCTTGCGGAGGAACTTTCCATGCATGTCAAAGGCCGCGATCTCCTCACGGGACTTCCGCGTACAACGGAGCTCAAGAGTAACGAAATTGTACGCGCCATAGGGAGGGAGTTGCGCGAGATGATCAAAGCTATTCGAGACGTTCTCCAGGAGACGCCGCCAGAGCTGGCCGCGGATATTATCGATCAGGGCATCATCATGACCGGCGGAACGTCGCAGCTGCGCAATTTTCCTGAGCTTGTCCTGCGCCGCATCGGTGTAAAAGCCATACTCGCCAAGGATGCGCCACTATGTGTTGCCAAGGGCACCGGTATCGCGCTCGCGCACCTCGATACCTATAAAAAGAGCATTATCGCCAAGCGCTAGCGGTTTTGCACAGCTCCGTTGGGCATTCTGCGGCCGCGGTGGGAAAATGAAGAAAGATTAGTCCAACACGGAGGCGTGCCATGGGTGCGACTACAAGAGCAGTCGCGCCGCGAAGAATCCTCCGTCGGCGCGAATTCATCGGCGCGCTCATCGGCGTGCCGTGTGCAACATCGTTTACCACTTCGGCGAGAGGAGAGATGATCGCGCGAAACCTTGCGCAGGAGTTCGTCGCGGAGCTCGGAGGAAAAGCGTTTTCGGCGCTTCGCAACACGATGCTCAGCAAGCGGGCTCTCGAGGGGGAATTCCGGAGCATTTACCGCGACTATTTCGACGTCGAGGCGATAACCCGCTGGGTCGCCGGAAAGTCCTGGCGAGCTGCGCTCTCGGAAGGGCGAGACGGAAGGTTGCGCGAGCTCATAGGAGAGTACGTCACGAAAAAACTCGTAGTCGGACTCTATGACTACCGGTTCGCGACCTTCTCGGTGCGCTACAGCGCTCGCTACGGCAGCGTCGAGGAGGTTATCTCGGAGGTGAAAGACGAACCTCGCGGAAGGTATCTCAGTCTCACCTGGCTTCTTGCTGTAAAAGGACCCTCGACATTTCGCGTCGGTGACGTGAAGATCGGTGCCTTCAGCTTTCTCATAAACGAGCGCGGGCACCTCGATCGGCTGTTTTCCTCCGCGGGAAATACCGTCGAAGGGCTTCTCCATGCGCTCGGCCGCCTCATCACCGAGCTCGACACAATGAAGTTGGGAGGATAAGGGCCGGCCCTACAAACGAAGGGCCGGTTTTTATTTGACAAGATCGCATTATTTATGATATAATTTCCCTCGAAATGTCGTCCCCGCATTCCGTCGGGGCATGAAATTGGAGGGAAGCATGTACGATGTGCATTACATGGCGGTGATCTATCTACCCGCCATACTTGTCGCCTTCATGGGCCTAGCGCTCATGCTGGTCGATCTCAAGCTCGCCCTGTGGGTGAGCGTCGGGGTCCTCGTCATTGTGCTCGGCGTCGGGTTCATGGTGGGGGATATTCCCTCGTCGAGCGCTGATGACCTCAAGCTGCCTTTCAGAATGATGAGCTTCGTGCTCGTTTTGACGGCAGCGGTTCTCTTTCTGTTGAGCTCCTTGGCAATTGTTATAAAGTCGATTGTCAGGGGCCCGCGGGAAGAAGAAGCGGCTCCCGATGCGCTCGCCGGCGCCGATCGTCCGTAAAAGGCGCTAGGCGTTTCCTATCTCGGCCGGTCTCCCCACAGGAGGCCGGCCGATTTTGTATTCTTTGCTATTCTGAACAAGTGAACCTCTCCAGAGCAATCGATACCTCTCACCACGCGATTCTCATCGAAGGGGAGTTTGACACCATTAAGGACGAGTTCATACATATGCTCGAGAAGCTCTTTGATGTTGCAGCGCAGGGTAACCCCGGCTTTCAGGTTCGCTCCTATGAGACGCTTGGCATGGATGATGCACGCGAACTGAAAGAGGCGGCGGCGCTTCGCGCAGCGGGTGCCGGTGCAAAAATATTCGTCATTTCCTTCGAAGCCATCGGCACCGAGGCCCAAAACGCACTTCTTAAACTCTTCGAGGAACCGGCCGCGCGTACACATTTTTTCCTCGTGACGTCGCGCTCGACGCGACTTCTCCCCACGCTTCGCTCGCGATTGTTTGCCGTGCGAGGGAAGGTTGAGCGAAAGGAGCAGTCAGCGGATGCAAAACGTTTCCTCGCTCTTACACCTCCCGAGCGGCTTGCGCGGATCAAAGACATCGTCGAGGAGCGCGATCGGGCCGCTGCGGGGGTGCTCATCGACGGCCTTGAGGAGTCGCTCTGCGCGGACGTGGTGCAAAATGCTACGACACTGCGCGCGCTTGAGCGTGCGCGAGGATATCTTTCGGATCGTGCCTCGTCGGTGAAACTCCTCCTTGAGCACTTGGCTCTGACGCTGCCAACCCTATGAAAAAAATACTTTTCATCGCCATTTTCCTGGTGGCGCCCGCTCCCCTTGCCTTAGCCTCCGGTGTGGGTTTTTCGCAGGGTTTGTGGACGAGCGACGCCACTCCCGTCCTTGGCGAAGAGATTTCTATTTTTGCCCTGGTCAGCAATAGCTCCTCACGAAGCATCTCCGGTGCCGTGGTCTTCTATGACGGGACAACCGAACTTGGGACCGCTCATTTCGCTGCGGGAAAAGATGGCGGCTACGACGTTGTCCACGTTCCGTTTACCCTCTCGACCGGCGTACATCATGTTCATGCCGAGCTCCAGGGCGTCTCGGGGGGCAGCGCTGACACGTCGACATCCGGCGAGCTTGCGATCGAGGCGACAGACGAAGGACGCTCCCCGACAAGCATCGATTCCATTGTTTCGGCGACCACCGGAAGCTTCAGCAATCTTCTTCAGCAAGGCAGCGCCTATGTTAAATCCAACGCCCCCTGGCTTACCAGCGCAGCATCCTCCACCTACGATCGCGTCGAGACGTTTCGCGCAACGGAGGCGCAGTCCCTCCACAAAAAAGCCGATGTGCTCTACCAAGAGGCGGCAGCCGAAAGCAAGGGCGCGCACATCGGCCCGACCGCCTCGACGAGCAAGTCCACCTCGTACGCGACTGTGGGGAAACAGTTTGAGTACCTCGCGCTCGCCGCACTTTCGTATGTTTTTTTCCACCGCATCTGGTTTTACCTTATCGCACTTATTCTTTTGTGGTGGCTTCTGCGGGCCGTGTTTCGCGTCCTTCGAAGGCTTATACGCGGACGCCCTGAGTAGGTAGCAGCGTAGGTAGGTATGCTACGATACCTCTGTGGCGACCTATAATTTCCAGCCGCTTCGCGAAAAGTTAAAAAGCGTCGAGGAGTGGCTCAAAAAAGAGTACGCGGGCATCCGTACGGGCCGCGCGACGCCAGCCGTTCTTGACAGCGTTAAAGTCGAGTCCTACGGCACCCTGGTGCCTGTCTCGAGCGTCGGCTCCATCACTATTTCCGATGCCCGCTCCCTTATGGTCACCCCATGGGACAAGGCGCAAATCAAGGACGTCGAGAAAGCCATCGTGAACAGTAATCTCGGCCTCTCAGTCTCAGCCAACGAACAGGGCGTGCGGGTCACGTTTCCCGAGCTCACTGCGGAGCGGCGTGCATCCCTCCTCAAACTCCTAAAAGAGCGTCTCGAGCAAGCGCGCGTCACGATGCGTGGCGAGCGCGACAAGGTATGGCATGACATTCAGACAAAAGAGAAGACGGGTGAAGTGTCGGAAGATGAAAAATTCCGCTTCAAGGGAGAGATGGAGAAAACCATCGATGCGTGTAATTCGAACCTCGAAGACGTACTTGAACGCAAGGAGGCGGAGATCCGCGGCTAAGGATAACCATGAGCGTCATACTTTTTCTCGTCATCCTCGTCATCCTCGTGGTCGTGCATGAGCTCGGCCACTTCACGGCCTCCAAGCTCTACGGCATCCGCGTCGAGGAATTCGGCGTAGGCTTCCCGCCGCGGCTCCTCGGACGGCGCTTCGGCGAGACGCTTTACAGCCTCAACGCGTTGCCGTTCGGGGGTTTCGTTCGGATATTCGGCGAGAACCCCGCGGATCTTGCGCGACTGCCGGCGGAGCGGCACCGTAGCATGCTCGGAAAATCTCGCGGTATCCAAGCACTCGTCCTCGTCGCGGGCGTCACGTGCAATCTGCTTTTTGCGTGGCTCCTCCTCTCATGTGGCTTCATGGTCGGCATGCCAACCTCCGTGGACGAAGCGCACCGCGGTGAAGTGCAAAACGCAAAGCTCCTTATCACCTCCGTCGTTCCGAACTCACCGGCCGATAGTGCCGGGCTCAAAGCGGGTGATATTCCGGTCGCGGCGGCTGTAGAAGGGGAGAGTGTGCGGCTTTCTTCGCCTTCCGATCTTCCGGATTTTGTTTCCGCACATGAATCCGAGCGCGTGACGCTCTCCGTGGTGCGGCAAGGAAAGACCGTCGACATCGCGGTGCAACCCAGGGCAGGAATAATCCCGAGCGAACCCTCCCGTAAGGCGGTAGGCGTCGTTGCTGAGCTGGTGGGCACGCAGCGATACGGTTTGTTCCGCTCGCTTTATGAGGGCGGTACGCTCACCGCGGATATGCTTCGAAACGTGCTTACCGGTTTTTGGCATCTTATCACCGGGGCCTTTACCGGTTCTTCGAGCATCAAGGAAATTACCGGACCGGTCGGCATTGTGGGCGCCGTCGGAGAGGCTAGTACGCTCGGGCTTATTTATCTCATCACGTTTTCGGCGTTCATTTCCGTGAACCTCTCCATCGTCAATCTCATTCCGCTTCCTGCGCTTGATGGCGGTCGGCTTCTTTTTCTTCTGATCGAAACCCTCAAGGGCTCGCCCATTCGTCCGCGTTTCGCCCAGCTTCTCAATTCCATCGGCTTCGCGCTTCTCATTCTCCTTATGCTCGTCGTGACCTACAACGACGTGGCGCGTCTCGCTGGATAGGCCATCGTTTGACCCTCTCACGCGGTGAGGTACAATGGCGCTACGTTATGCGCCAATCGGAGCTTTTCACGAAAACCCGCCGCGAAATACCCTCCGATGAGACGGCTAAAAACGCGAAACTCCTCATCCGCGGCGGCTTCATTCACAAGGAAATGGCCGGCGTCTACTCGTACCTGCCGTTGGGACTGCGGGTGCTCAAGAAAATTGAGAACGTCATTCGCGATGAGATGAACGCGGTCGGCGGACAGGAGCTCTTCCTCTCTTCGCTCCACCCGAAAGAGAATTGGCAAAAGACCGGCCGGTGGGAATCGATGGATGACCTCTACAAGATGGCGGACTCTTCCGGGAGGGAGGTCGCGCTCGGGCCAACGCACGAGGAGATCATCGTCCCCATCGCGAAGGAGTATATCCATTCCTACAAAGATCTCCCGTTTTCCGCGTATCAATTTCAGACGAAATTCCGGATGGAACTGCGCGCAAAAAGCGGACTCCTTCGTGGCAGGGAATTCATTATGAAGGACCTCTACTCCTTCCACGCTGACGAGAAGGATTTTTCCGTCTATTACGAAAGAGTGAAAAAGGCCTACTTCCGCATTTTCAAACGCGCCGGTATCGGGGACGTGACGTATCTTACTTTTGCTTCCGGCGGGACGTTCTCTAAGTACTCTCATGAATTCCAAGCGATTTCTCCAGTCGGTGAGGACACCATCTACGTGTGCACGAACTGTCAGATTGCCATCAACAAAGAGATCAAGGACGAGCAGAAAACCTGCCCTTCCTGTGGCGCAAGCGAGTTCAAAGAAGAGAAAGCGGTCGAAGTCGGTAACATTTTCGATCTCAAGACGAAATTCTCCGCGCCCTTTGAGCTCACCGTAAAAAATAAAGAGGGGAAGGACACTCCGGTACTGATGGGTTGTTACGGCATCGGACTCGGGCGGCTCATGGGCATGGTCGTCGAGGTTCTCTCCGACGAGAAAGGCATCGTGTGGCCAGAGGAGATAGCCCCCTATAAATTTCATCTCATCGAGGTTCCCGGCGATACAAAGGTGCACAAAGCGGCGGAGACTCTCTACGGCAAGCTCCGAAAGGCTAGCGCGGAGGTGCTCTACGATGACCGTGACCTGCGCGCTGGTGAGAAATTCGCCGACGCGGACCTTCTTGGTATCCCGAACCGCATTGTCGTCTCCGAAAAATCTCTTGCCAAGAAGAAGATTGAGCTCGGCAGGCGCGCAAACGGGACAGTCAAGCTCATTACCGAATCGGCCCTATTTACAGTATGATGCGGAGGCTATGGCGTGGTGGAGCAAGTTGAGGGAAAGATTCTACCGGCTTTTTTCAAACGATTTAGGCATCGATTTAGGTACCGCCAATACGCTCGTCTATCTCAAGGGTCGCGGCATCGTCATCAATGAGCCCTCCGTCGTCGCCGTAAACCAAAAGACGGGACAGGTCGTCGCAGTCGGCCGCGAGGCGAAGGAGATGCTCGGCCGTACTCCAGCGCATGTGAAGGCGCTGCGCCCGCTCGTCGATGGCGTCATTTCCGATTTCGAAGTGACCGAGGAAATGCTCGCATACCTCATCAATAAAGCTCAAAAAGATTCCACAAAACTCCTCGGCCCGCGCGTCGTCATCGGGGTCCCCTCTGGGATCACCAACGTCGAAACGCGTGCCGTACGTGACGCGGCGAAGAATGCTGGCGCTCGCGAGGTTCACATCGTGGAGGAGCCGATGGCAGCCGCGCTCGGTATTCGGCTTCCGGTTTATGAGCCGGTCGGCTCAATGGTCATCGACATCGGCGGGGGAACCTCCGACGTCGCCGTCATTTCCATGGGTGGCATCGTCCAGAGCAGGAACGTGCGGATTGCCGGAGACAAGCTCAACAACGATATCATTTCCTATATCCGCAACGAGTTTAAGATTTTGGTGGGTGAGAAAACGGCTGAAGAGCTCAAGGTAGCGGCCGGTACGGTGATTGTCGGTATCCCCATCGAGGTGACGGTGCGTGGCCGTGATCTCGTCACGGGCTTACCCCGGGAGATCGTGGTGACCGATGCCGATATTCGCGAAGCGATCGGCAACTCTATCGACAATCTCGTTGAGTCGGTGCGCGAGGTTCTCGAGACTACGCCGCCGGAAGTGCTCTCCGACGTCATGCAGCGCGGCGTGTCCCTCGTCGGAGGCGGAGCGCTCATGCGTGGCATGCGCGACCTCCTCGAGGAGATTTTGCGCATCCCGGTCACGGTCGCTGACGACCCGCTTACCGCGGTGGTGCGAGGCACGGGTATTATTCTCGAGGACGTTGAGCGTTACCGTGATGTTCTCATTGAAAGCGATGATGATCACGCACCGCGATCGTAGGAGATATTCGCGCGCCTCGTTGTGGAGAACGGTACTCCTCCTTCTCGTCCTTTTCCTGCTCGCGTCTGTTTCCGGTTTTGCGATGCCTTCCTTCGTGCGTGCCACCGTGCGTGTCCTCATGCAGCCCATTCTGCGCAGCCAAGGGGCCCTCTCGACGGGAGCTTCTTCTCTCCTCGCGGCTTTTTCCAGCAAGGTGGCGCTGGAGCGGGACAATGCGCGACTGCGACAGGAGCTCTCCGAGGCTCAGCTGGAGCTTCTTGAAAGAAACGAGCTCAAAGCCGAGCTCGAAGCGCTAAAAGCGCAGTTCGGCCGGACGCTCCCTCTGAAGGGCGTGCTTGCCGCGGTCCTCTCCTGGCCCAACCAGTCGCCTTACGACACGCTCATCATCGATGCCGGTGCGAACGAGGGCGTCGTTAAAGGCTCGCTCGTATATGTGGGCGGCGATATCGCGCTCGGGCTAGTGCGCGAAGTGTACGCCTCGACCGCGCTTGTGTCGCTTTTCTCAACGCCAGGAGAGCAGACCGCGGTCCTCATCGGGGAGCCGGGGGTCGCGGCCGTTGCGCTTGGACGAGGTGCCGGGAATTTCTCCGTCAAATTGCCGCGCGGGGCCGATGTGAAGGAAACCGACACGGTGGTCATCCCCGGCATCGATCCGAAACTGTTTGCGGTCGTCGAGCGCATCATTGATAATCCTGCCGACACCTTTAAAACCGTTCTGTTCAAAAATCCAGTCAATCTCTCCGAGATACGCTATGTCTATGTGGCTTCGCAGTAGCGCTACGATACGTCTTCTTTTCAATGCCGCGATGCTCTTATCGCTTATCTATTTCCCGTGGTGGATTACCGCGCTCATCGGGCTTCTCTTCATCGTATCGCTGCGTCCCATCGAGGTGGTGTTTTGGGGCATCGTGATCGACGCGTTCGGTGCCGCACCCGTGCCCGCGTACGGCGGTTTCCAATATTTCTTTACGTTTGGATTCCTGCTTGCGCTCACCGCCGCCCGTGTCGTGCGCAAGCGGATACTCTTTCGCAACGCCCCGCCATGACCCGCTTCCGCATACGTCGGAGACTTAAAAGCCTGTTCAAGCGCGCTCGCAACAGCGAGATTTACCCGGATGAGATCTTTCTCGATTCTCACAACATCCCGCAGTTCGATAGGAGCCAAATGGAAGGGCGCATCGTCCGTCCAATCAGCAAATTCACCCTGCGCGCCCTCGCGACCCTCGTTTTCATTTCCGGCGTCGTATTCACCGGCAGGCTTTTCTATCTCCAGGTCCTGCAGGGTGCCTCGTATGAGGTCAAGAGCGAGAATAACCATCTCAAACAGTCGACCATTTTCGCCGATCGCGGCCTTATTTACGACAGCAAGGGAGTTCTTCTCGCCTGGAACGAGCCGAATCCCAAAGGTGACTTTGCGCTTCGCGTATACACGCCGCTTCCCGGGCTTGCGCACCTTCTCGGCTACGTGAGTTATCCTAAAAAAGACTCGTCGGGAAATTACTACGACAAAGAGGTGACACCCAAAGACGGCGTCGAAAGGACGTTTGACAGCGAGCTCTCGGGAAAAGCGGGCGTGAAGATAGTAGAAATCGACGCGAAGAATGCTCCGCAATCGGAGAGCGTCGTGCGCGCACCGCAGTCAGGCGACAATATCACGCTCTCCATTGATGCCGAGATGTCAAGCGCGCTCTACAACTTCATCAAAAGTATCGCCGACGATGTGGGATTCGTCGGCGGGGCGGGGGCGGTCATAGACACGCGCACCGGGCAGCTCATCGCGCTCACGAGCTATCCTGAGTACGACTCCACCATCATGACGGCGGGTGGACCGGCGTCGGTAATAGCCGGCTACCTCGCCGACACGCGCAAGCCATTTCTCGATCGCTCGACGATCGGCCTTTATACCCCCGGCTCCATCATCAAGCCCTTCATCGCGACCGGTGTTCTCACCGAAGGTGTCATTAGCCCGAGCAAAAAACTCCTTTCGACCGGACAGATTTCCATTCCAAACCCCTATGATCCGACTAAAGAAACTCTTTTTAAGGATTGGCGGGCGCAAGGGTATGTGGATATGCGCCACGCCATCGCGGTCTCCTCCGACGTCTACTTCTACACGGTCGGGGGCGGAGTCTCTGCAGCCGTCGCGCCGCAAGTGGGCCTGAGCTCGCCGCTTTTGGGGCTTGGCATCGCTAATATCGAAAAGTACGTTCGCCTTTTTGGCTTCGGCACCTCGACCGGCCTTTGGGCGGGCGAAGGGAGGGGAACCATTCCTTCGCCGGAGTGGAAAGCGCAAAATTTCCCCGACGATCCAACGTGGCGCATTGGCGATACCTACCACAGCGCTATCGGTCAGTACGGCTTCCAGGTGACGCTCATTCAGGTCGTGCGAGCGGTTGCTGCCATTGCCAACGAAGACAACCTGCTCACGCCGACTGTCCTTGCAGCAGATATCGCTCCCTCGACAAAGCTCCCCATCTCTTCGGACGTGTTCGATGTTGTCCACGACGGTATGCGACTCTCGACGCTCGAGGGTACCGCATCCGCGCTCAACATTCCCGAGATTCATATTTCAGCGAAAACCGGTACCGCTGAACTCGGCGTCTCCAAGGAACATGTGAACTCGTGGGTCATGGGGTTCTTTCCCTCCGAGCACCCGCGCTATGCGTTTGCCATCACCATGGAGCGCGGCCGTCGCGGCAACTTGGTTGGAGCTTCCGCCGTCGCACGCAGTTTCTTCGAGTGGCTCTACGCCAACCGTCCCGAAATTGTCAAGCCTTAAAACTCGACAGTGTCTGCATTTTCTTGTAGCGTTCGATTGAAAGCACACAGGATGGAGGCCGCCTTGAAAAAGTCAGAATTCCTTGAACGCCTATGCTCTGTCGGAAACTTAGACTGGTTCATCCCAGAAACCGGCAAAATCAGAGTGTCGGTCCATAAGGCAAATGCCCATAATCGACCGGAGAATAACCTTCGCCCAAGCTATGTCTATTCACCAATCACGACGGTTTGTCGAATGGTCACGGGTAGACTTTCGGCAACACTAAATGGCTCGTGGCCGCTCGGTTCCTGAGACTACGTCCTGGTGTCGCCGCAATGGTACAACTTGTCTCTGATACACCGTTGCACAAGCTAAGGGGCCAAAATAAAAAGAAGTTGCGAAGGACCCTATGCTTGGCTGTCGGAATTCCTCCACGCTAAACCACCGCCCGCCGGAAACCGCTCCGTTCGGGCGGTTTCTGTTTGTTGACAGAAGTGAGAGCACAGGTACACTTAGGTACCACCTATGACCGAGGAATTTCTCACGCGCGAAAAATTTGAGGAGCTTAAGAATGAACTCGGAAACCTCAAGACGGTTCGTCGGAAGGAAATTGCGGAGTCGCTCGAGTACGCTCGCTCGCTTGGCGACCTTTCCGAAAACGCCGAGTATCAGGAAGCGCGTGAAATGCAGGCAGCGACAGAAGAGCGCATCCAAAAGCTCGAGGGAATTCTCAAATCAGCCAAGATCGTCGCGCACAAAGAAAGCGATACGGTATCGATGGGTTCGATCGTCACGATACGAAAGCAGGATGATTCCGAGGCCCGCGAGTACAAGATAGTAGGCTCTGAAGAAGCCAACGTTCACGAGCGCAAGATCTCATACCTCTCGCCGCTCGGTGAGGCGCTCATGGGAAAGAAAAAGGGACAAGATTTTAACTTCACGACTCCGAACGGCAAGCAGCACTACACCATCGTCGATGTAAAGTAGAAAAATCCGCCTCGAAGGGCGGATTTTTCGCTCGGAGGCCGCGTGGTAGCATACATCGTATGTTTTGGGCCGACAGAATAACGGAAGACATCGTCAAATCGGTACGACCACGCGGCGGAGAGCTCCTCATTCGTGACGAAAAGACTCCCTCCGGGCGCGTTCATGTCGGTTCCATGCGGGGCGTTGCCATTCACGGTACCGTGAGTGAAGTCCTTAGGGAGAGGGGTATCCGCAACAATTTTCAATACGAATTCAATGACATGGACCCCATGGATGGCTTCCCGGTCTATTTGCCAGCCGAATTTAAAAAATACATGGGCATGCCACTACTGCGCATTCCATCTCCGGACGGCAAGGCAAAAAATTATGCGGAATACTTTGCCAACGAGTTTAAGGGGGTGATACGAACGGCAGGATTTAGCCCGACATTTTATAACGTGAGTGAGCTTTACCTTTCCGGAAAAATGGATGAGCTCATTCAAACGGCACTCGATAGAGCTCCCGACATTCGCCGCATCTATCATGAAGTTTCTGGCTCAAAAAAGGGAGATGAATGGTACCCACTCTCCGTCATTTGTGAAAAGTGCGGACGTGTGGGAACAACCGAGGTGTATGCCTGGAACGGTAAAAAAGTAGCGTATCGCTGTAAGAGCGATCTAGTCACCTGGGCAAAAGGGTGCGGCCACGATGGCACGATAGCCCCTTTTGGAGGAGTTGCGAAATTTCCCTTTAAGGTTGAATGGGCTGCGAAGTGGAAGGTGCTTGGTGTTGATGTTGAGGGAGCGGGAAAAGACCATATGGGGAAGGGTGGCGCGCATGATGTTGCCAAAGCAATAGCGAAAGAAGTTTTTGGCCTCGATGCACCCTACGAATTTTCCTATGAATTTTTCCTCGTGGGCGGGAGGAAAATGTCTTCCTCGAAAGGAGCCGGCTCATCTGCAAAAGAAATAGCAGAACTTGTTCCGCCTAAAATTTTTCGCCTAGCGCTTCTCGGGAAGGATATTAAACAAGCTGTGAACTTCGAACCCGACGGCGAAACCATCCCGACGCTCTACGATCTTCATGACACCATTGCAGAGAAATATTTTGCTGGCGAGAAGGACGATTTTGCACGGCTATTTGAGCTCATCCACCCAGAAAAGGAGCGTGAAAGTATTCCCAACGCCTATCGGCCGCGATTTTCGATCGTCTCATTTATCGTGCAGATGCCACACCTCAAACTTTTAGAGGAAGTGGCCGCCATGAAGGGCTCTGCACTTTCCGCCGAAGACAAGGCGGAAGCGCAGGAGCGAGAGACCTATGCGCGCCGCTGGCTTACCGAACATGCGCCCGAGAAGTATCGGTACGAGCTCCAAAAAGTTGCGGTGTCTGAAGCCGCAAAAAATCTCTCACCGAAGCAAAAGGAAGCTCTTGCAGAAATTGTACGATATATCGTACAAACTGAAGCACTCGATGGACAAAAGTTACATGAGTATATGCATGAATTAAAGTCAAAACTCACAATCGAGCCAAAGGAGCTCTTTAGCGCCCTCTATCTCGCATTCCTCGGAAAAGAAAGTGGTCCTAAAGCGGGATGGTTTCTATCCGTTTTGCCAAGGGATTTTCTTATCGAGCGACTCAAAGAAGTGAGCGCATAGGTGAAATTTTCATGTACGCCCACGTTTAGCCAAAACGCGGCCTTTTTTCTTGCTAAAAAGTGGGGATAAGTCCCTAGCGGTGGGATAGAGTGTTATATAATTTCACTGTAGTGGGAGAAAGTGGGAAACGGGGAAACGACCGCTTCCCACCGGCTCTCGCCACGGCACGGATGCTTATCGGCGAATACACCCACACGCTCGACCCCAAGAAGCGCCTTTCGCTTCCCGCGAGATTCCGCCAAGAGTTGGGGCGCAAAGTGGTCATCACCAGAGGTCTCGACAACTGTCTCTTCATGTATTCGACGAAAGAATGGTCGAAGGTCTCCGAAAAGCTCGGGGAGCTGTCGTTCACCAAGTCCGATACGCGCGGCTTCAATCGCTTCATGCTCTCCGGAGCGGTCGAGGTCGAGGTAGACAGCGCGGGTCGCATTCTTATTCCGGATTTTCAGAAAGAGTTCGCCTCGCTCAAAGAAAGGGTTGTGCTGGCAGGCCTCCAGGCCCGGGTCGAGATCTGGGACGAAGGGAAATGGCGCACCTACAAGAAGCGCATCGAGGGTCAGGCGGACCAGATGGCGGAGAAGCTTGGAGAGATAGGCGTGTTATGAGGCCATGTCCGAAGGAGTGCATCGAGGTGTTCTTTTACAGGAGCTCATAGAAGGTCTTGCGATCGTTCCCGAAGACATCGTCTTTGACGGGACGGTTAATGGTGGCGGTCACGCGCAGGCGGTAGTGAAGCGGCTTGGGGAAAAGGGTGTCTTTATCGGGGTCGATCTCGACCAGAGCGCGCTTGAGCGCACGCGGAAGCGCCTTCAGGGCGCAGAGTGCCGGGTCGAGCTGCGAAAGGAAAATTTTCGCAATCTCGATCGAGTGCTGGCAGAGGTCGGCGTGGAAAAACTCACGAAAGCGTATTTCGACCTCGGACTCTCATCCGACCAACTTGAGAATTCCGGACGGGGATTCAGCTTCAAAAAAGACGAACCGCTCCTCATGACCTTCGACGATACGCCTGAGGCACAGGCACTCACGGCACGCGATATCGTCAACACATGGGAAGAGGAGCACATCGCGGACGTTCTCTTCGGCTATGGAGAGGAACGCGCGGCACGAAAGATTGCGCATGCGCTCGTGAAGGCTCGCCAGGGAGGGTCACTTAAGACGACGGCAGATTTGGTTGCCGTGATAGAAAGCGTCCTCAAGCGGCATGGAAAAATTCACCCCGCAACCAAAACGTTTCAGGCCTTGCGCATCGCAGTAAATGACGAGCTCGGCTCTCTTAAGGAAGCACTGCGAAAAAGTTATGAGGCTCTCGCAGGGCATGGACGGATGGCGTTTATCTCTTTCCATAGTGCCGAAGACCGCATCGTTAAGAACACCTTCCGGAATTGGGCGAGGGAAGGGAAGGGGACGGTTCTTACGAAAAAGCCACTGACCCCGACCGGGACAGAACGTATAGAGAACACCCGCTCTCGCAGTAGCAAACTTAGAATCTTTGAAAAATCATGACAGCAGTACAAGCCTACAACCTCAAAAGACAGCTCACCATAATGCTTTTTATGCTTATAGGGGTCCTTGCAGCCTCCTACATGTATTTCGTGTCCTTTTCCATAGTCCACGTCGTCCTCCAGAAAGAAACAGAGCAAACCATAGCCAGAGCGACCGCCAGCGCGGGAGCATTCGAGGGGGAGTATCTAGCGAAAATGAGCGCTCTCACGCAGGACGTCGCGTTTGCGAGCGGTTTCGTCGCAGTGAAGGAAAGCGCCTTTGCTTCGCGGAAAACTCTCCTCACGAGCGCCCTTCCGTTGCCGCGCGGTTTGTAGCGTTTCAGGGTAAAGTGAAATAGATGAGAGGCGCATTCATGCGGCGCGTGCGTTTCATAAGCATTCTGCTGTGCGCATTTGTGCTGGTCCTCCTCGCGCGCCTCTACTATCTCCAGATCATGCAAGGAGAGGTTTATGCAGCCAAGGAAGACCGGCAGTACATAAATCCCTCCGAAACGCTGTTCGATCGGGGGAGCATTTACTTTACGGCAAACGATGGCACCGAGGTCGCCGCGGCTACTCTCGGGAGCGGTTTTCTCCTCTCCCTCAATCCACAGAAAGTGAGCGATCCTGCCGGGGTGTACGAAAGACTCTCCGCGATCATCCCTCTCGATCGGGAAAAATTCTTCGCACGCGCACAAAAACAAAACGACACCTACGAGGAGGTGGCTCACCAGATCTCCGCTGATAATGGCGCCGCGATCGATGCACTCAACCTTCCCGGGGTTTCCATATACCGCGAGAAGTGGCGCTATTACCCAGCGGGGGAATTGGGTAGCAGTGTCGTCGGCTTCGTCGGGTATAACGATGATGGGATGACCTTTTCTGGCCGATACGGCCTCGAGCGCTATTACGATGACACCTTGGCGCGCAAAGGAGGCGGCTACGATAGTTTTTTCAGCGAGCTTTTCTCGGACGTTCGAAAACTTGGAGGAACCAATGGGCGCGGGGAGGGAGACATTGTGACCGGTATCGAACCGACGGTCGAGAAGAAACTTGAAGATACGCTTCGGTCTGTGAACGATACTTGGCAGAGCACAGAGACCGGGGGCATCGTCATCGAACCCAAAACAGGTACCGTTGTGGCGATGGGAGTATATCCGACGTTCGACCCGAATCACTACGGCAGCGTCGGCAACATCTCCCTCCTCGATAATCCGCTCGTCGACAAGGTCTTTGAAATGGGCTCTATCGTAAAACCGCTCACCATGGCATCCGGAATTGATGCCGGCGTCGTGACGGCACAAACCACGTATCTCGATAAAGGGTGCGACACGCTCGATAAAAAGACGTTCTGCAACTTCGACGGAAAGGGCCGCGGCACGGTCTCGATGCAAGACGTCCTCAATCAGTCCCTCAATACCGGTGCGGCATACGTAGTTTCGCGGCTCGGGAATAAACGTTTCGCCGATTACTTGAAGCACTTCGGCATCGGTGAGGAGACCGGCATCGATCTCCCGAGTGAAGCGGCAGGCATCGTCGGGAACCTAGAGAGTCCGCGTGATATCGAGTACGCGACAGCTTCCTTCGGGCAGGGAATTGCGGTCACGCCGATCGCGATTACACGTGCGCTCGCGACCCTCGCCAATCATGGCCGCCTCCCCTCTCCCCATGTTGCGACCGAGATACGCTACCGAAGCGGCCTCGTCGACCCCGTGAGCCCTCCGGGAGGCGAGCAGGTCATAAAAGAGGACACGGCCGACGAAATTACCCGCATGCTTGTCACGGTCGTCGATACGTCGCTCCTTCAGGGAAGGGTGAAAGAGGAGCACTACTCCATAGCGGCTAAGACCGGTACCGCCCAAATCGCAAAGCCGGGTGGAGGCTACTACGACGATCGCTACCTCCACTCGTTCTTCGGCTACTTCCCGGCCTATGATGCAAAATTCCTCGTTTTTCTCTTCACCCTCGAGCCGCAGGGGGTAAACTACGCGTCCCAGACCCTCACACTTCCGTTTAAGAATATTGCAGACTTTCTCATTAACTATTACGCTATTCCTCCCGATCGTTAGCCCATGGACTCTTTTCGAAAATTTATACGAGGCGTACTAGTTTCTCTTCTCGCGCTTGAAGCGCGTGCGGTTCTGCGCAAATATAGGCCGCGCATCATCGCTGTCACCGGGAGCGTCGGAAAGACTTCGACAAAAGACGCCATCTACTCGGTCATATCGCGCCATCTCCATACGCGCAAAAGCGAGAAGAGCTTTAACAGTGAGATAGGCATTCCGCTCACCATCCTGGGCGCGGCAAATGCCTGGAGAGACTTCTTGCGTTGGCTGCGGGTCCTCGCTGAGGGCCTTGGGCTCATCCTTTTGCCAAATCATTATCCGAAGTGGCTCGTCCTCGAAGTCGGCGCTGACCGCCCCGGCGACATAAGTGCCATCGCGCGCTGGATGCGCACCGAAGTGGTCGTAATAACGCGTTTTCCCGACGTGCCCGTGCATGTAGAGTTCTTTAAGACTCCCGACGCAGTCGCGGCCGAAAAACAGCATCTCGTCAAATCGCTCTTTCCCGAGGGCACCCTCATCCTCAATGCGGATGATGAGGCCGTGCTTGGGAGCGCGGCGCTCTTCCGGGGAAGTGTCGTGACGTACGGAATGTCGGAGGCAGCGCACGTGCGCGGCTCGCATGAATCCATTCTCTATGAGGACGGAGAGCCCGTCGGCATGGGTTTTCGCATCGAATATCGCGGCAACAGCGTACCTTGCGAGCTGCGCGGGGCGCTGGGGCAAAGCCACATTTCAGCCGCGCTTGCTGCGGCCGCAACGGGCATAGCGGTTGGCATAAATCTCGTCAATATCGCGCAGGATATCGGAAGGCAAGTGACCCCGCCGGGGCGCATGAGGCTCCTTCCTGGGCGGAACAGCTCGACGCTCATCGATGATACGTATAATTCCTCCCCGATCGCTGCGGAGGTTGCACTCCAAACCCTTAAAGAAATCAAGATAGGACGCGGGAGAAAGATCGCGATTTTGGGGGATATGATGGAGCTCGGCCCGCACTCCGTTTCAGCACATGAGGAGCTTGGACGAAGAGCGGCAAAAATCGTCGATGTCCTCTGTGTCATCGGCGTGCGCGCCCGTGACGTTGGGCGTGCAGCAATCGCTGCGGGATTTTTGCCGGAGAATGTCGTCGAATTTCCGTCATGGCGTGAAGCTATCGAGAAAATTCCTAGCAAAATCGAGCCAAACGACATTGTCCTTATAAAAGGTTCTCAATCGCCGCGCCTGGAAAAGGTGACCGCTGCTCTCTTGGCACCCGACATGGACCCAAAAGAGGTCCTGGTACGCCAAGAAGAGGAGTGGCTGAAACGCTAGTTGCGCTTTTGGAGTTTTCCGCTAGGCTATGGAAAATAGTGGAGTGATTCGATGGCCTCGGCTCAAGATGAATTCCTGAATGCGTGCACGACTTACTGGAGAAGCATGTTTGAGCTCATAGGAGAGCTCGAGGAAACGACTCACAGGCGTTGGTCTGTCGGTACAAGCTACGCAGCGATGGAGGTTCTGGTCGAGAGGGGTTTTCTCGAAAAGAGAATGGTTGATTCCAAAAAGCCAGAACGCGGCGGACGGCCCGAATCGCAGGTGCGACTCACGAGCTCGGGTCTTCACCAGCAACTCCGGAATCGAGCACAGCAAAGAATCCTGCTGGGCAGGCTACGACATGCATAGCCCGCATCTTGCGGGCTTCTTTTTTTATGTTGCAATCCGTGCTATTTTTGGTCTCTCAGGCCCTATCGTCTAACGGTTAGGACACGGCTCTTTCAAGGCCGGAATCCGGGTTCGATTCCCGGTAGGGTCGCTAGCGTATGGAAACTAAAAAGCCATCAAAATTTTCAGGCATTTTTGAGCTTTTCAAAAACTTTGGCCGGGTCAGTGCTTTGGTGTGGAAAGGACGACCCTTTCTCGTTCTCGCCATTGCTGCCGTGGCGGTTTTGCTCTCCTCGATCCCTTTCATGCAATCGGGATCGTTGGCACTTCTCGTTAACAATCTTCAGGCAAGCACGGCAAGCCACGTCTTTTCATCGAGCCTTATTTTCATCGTTATTGCATTTTTTCTAGCCTCTATTCTTCCGAGCTTTCTCTTCGAGCTCCAGGATTACATTACAAAGATATTTTATTTTTACCTCAGTGAGCGTTTTGAGCTTCTAATATTGCACAAATTGGGCGATACAGATGTCGCCATACACGAGAATCCTTCCTATCAGGATCTGTTTAATAAGATCCGCGAAGGGGGAACGTACCGTATCCAGAACTTTGCCTGGCGCCAGGTATTCATTGTCCAGAACCTCATTGAAGTTGCTATTGCTTCCGTGGTGCTCGCTGTCTCGAATTGGTGGCTCCTCCTTCTTATTGTTGTCGCTACGGTCCCAGAACTTTATGTAGAAAGCAGATACGGACGTGATGTTTGGGACATCCATGGAGGTAAGGCCGAAGACCGGCGACATTACTGGAATTTGCGCAGTGAATTCACCAATGTGTCGCGAGCGGTAGAATTACGCTTGTTTCAAAATATCCGAAACTTTGTGAACCGAGTCTACAAACTCCTTCATGACTTTCAAACAGAACAGACGAGGACGGAGCGAAGAAAGCTGACGTCAAGCTTTTTCAGCCTTCTGTTCTCCCAGCTTGCTATTGGTGTGGCCATTGTGTGGTTTGTACAAAGAGTCGTCGAGGGGGAGCTCCACATAGGGACATTGACATTTATCCTTGCTTCCATCGCCAACTTCCGCTCTTCGCTCTCATCGCTTTTTGCCAACTTTGGTCGGCAGTATGGCGATAGTCTTTTTGTATCAGACGTCCTTAGATTTCTTAACATGCCCAACCTTATTAAAAAGCCTCATCCCGGCCGGCTGCTTAACGTGGAGAAAACTCCACAAATAAGCTTCGAGAATGTAACCTTCCGATACCCGGACACGAAGGAGCCAGTGCTCCACAACATTTCATTTACCATCGAGCCTGGGGAGAAGTTTGCGATCGTGGGAGTGAACGGGGCGGGCAAAACCACCCTCATCAAGCTCCTGTGTAGATTTTATGATCCCACCGACGGTCGAATTCTTATTGACGGTATCGATTTAAAAGATATAGATCTCGAGAGCTGGTACCATCACCTCGCCGTTTTGTTCCAGGATTACGCCCACTACGCCCTTCCGGTGAGAGAACTCATTGCGCTTGGACGATCGTCTCTCCCCGAGGAATTTAGTGTCGTTAAAGATGCCGCTCAGAGGAGTGAATCGCATAGTTTTATCGAGTCATGGGAAAAAGGGTACGATCAGATGATCGGCAAAGAGTTCAGTGGCGGTGTAGAGCCTTCGATCGGACAGTGGCAAAAGCTCGCGCTCGCTCGGGCATTTTATCGGCAGCCCAACATTTTCATTCTCGATGAGCCGACTGCTTCAATTGATGCCGAAGCAGAGGCAAACATTTTTGAACGAATGGAAAAACTTCCTGCAGACAAGACAGTCATCCTCATCTCACATCGTTTTTCGACCGTTCGACAAGCGAATAAAATTTGTATCCTCGAAAATGGCACTGTTTCCGAACTGGGAACTCATAGCGAACTGCTCGCTAATAAAGGAGTCTACGCCCGTCTCTTCACGCTCCAGGCGAAAGGTTACCAATGATGGAAAGTATTTTTCTCATCGATAAGCCCTCCGGCATCACCTCTTTTGACGTTATTCGCCAACTACGCACACGTCTCAAGGTACGAAAAATGGGGCATGCGGGCACACTTGATCCACTTGCGACGGGGCTTCTTATTATCGCTGTAGGGGACTCGACGAAAAAACTTAATGTGTACTTAAAACTTCCCAAGGTATATCGAGCGGCAATACTCCTTGGAGAAAGACGCGATACGGGAGACATGGCTGGGGCGGTTCTAGAAAGTAAGTCTGTCGGGGAACTATCAAATGGCGATATCGCAAAAGCAATGAGCTCACTTATAGGAGAGCTCGAACTTCCCGTGCCGGCCTATTCTGCCGTCAAGGTGAGGGGGAGGGCACTCTACAAACGCGCAAGAAGTGGGGAAGAGTTTGAAACCCCCGTTAAGACCATGCGTGTGCTGAAAGCTGTTTTGGAGGATGTGGAGCGACAGGGAGATAAGGTACTAATCCGAGTGGAGTTTGAAGTGGGAAGCGGCACCTATATCCGCTCTCTCGCAGAGGAGCTCGGCAGACGACTCGGCTACCCTGCGACACTCTACACACTACGCCGAACACGGATCGGAGAATTTAGAGTAGAGCACGCCAAAAAGATAGGGGATTTCTAAAAGACATAAAAAAAGGTGTAACCAGTCGAGACCAGTTACACCTTCAGGATGATTTTGCGCTTGCGTTTACGCTCGACTGCCAGCGCATGATCGAGCCTCACTCCGAGCACCGCTTCAGCTGCACGATGACGAGCAAGCCGTTGCAAGAGCTCTGGGATCTCGCGCGTATCGAGACGATGCCATTCGCCGAAGTGGCGCGTGTCACCCCCGATAAGGTTGTAGTGCACCTCATTGCCGGCGACGGTCACGACAGCGCCGTAGCGCCCGTGTGACCCGAGTCGAACGTAACCCGGATAACGAGCCTCGGCGTCTTGAAGCTCGTCCGTGTTGAGAAGGTAGCCTTCGAGAAGGACTTCAGTAGGGTCAGTCACGAGACTTTCCCCACGAAGCGATGGCCTCCTCCTTGAACGCGTGCTTGCGGCGTAGGCGTGCCGAGGCTTGTTCCTCGGCGGTCGGCTTCGCAGCTGCCTTAGCGCGGCGTTTGTGTGTCGCGACTCGGGCGCCATGCTTGCCGTAATCAGATAACTTCGCGGTGCTACCCGCAAAGATTGCGTCTTGGACATGTTTCGGTTTGGCCATTTTGGCCTCCTGCTAAGAGAGCGATTTGCTAGCCTCGATTATACCACAGAAAATGACCAAAAGTCAAGCAAAAAGAGAATCAACCACAGCCTTAACTTCGGTACCGTCAGCCTTATTTTTTAGCTCTTTCATAAGCATACCCATGAGTTTATTAGCGCCAGTTTTGTCGGAGACGCCAAGCTCCGCAGCCTTAGCCCGGGCAACTCTTTCAATTTCCTCGCGGCTCAATTGAGCAGGGAGGTAGGCCTCAAGGACCTTAAGTTCAGCTTGCTCGGTGGCGGCTAGGTCGGGACGATTTCCTTTGGTGAATTGCTCAATCGAATCCTTTCGCTGCTTTACAGCGCGGCGAATGACTGCGAGAGTTTGATCATCCGTGAGGATTTCGTCCGGCTTTCGCTTCGTTGCGACAAGTTCATTTGTAGCGGCAGTCATCAGACTTTTGATAACAGTCGTTCGCACCGTATCTTTTGCGCGCATCGCATCTTTGAGCTGCTCGCGGAAATTTTCGTGGAGAGTCATATCTTTATCCTATGCTAAAATTGCCCTATGGAAAACCTCGGTTTGCTTATCGCGCTGATTGTCCTCCTTGCGGTAGGCAATGCCATTTTTGTATGGGTGATGATGCGCCGTCAGGGAAGGGGAAGTGTCAATGAGGATAATTCTCTGGTTCTCATTCAAAATCAGATCCAGGAACTTGCGCGCACTCTTGATAGCCGCGTTGCGGAGTCGAGTCGACAGGTGCACGAGACGGTGCGCACACAGCTGGGCGAATCGGCGAAGCTCATTCGCGAGGTGACCGAGGGACTTACAAAACTCGACGAGACCAACCGCCAGGTTGTTTCCTTTGCCGATCAGCTTCAATCCCTCGAGGACATCCTCAAGAACCCTAAGCAGCGCGGAATTCTCGGAGAGTACTATCTCGAGACCCTTCTCAAGAATGTTCTGCCGCCAGGGAGCTTCCAAATGCAGTATCCATTCAAGGACGGCACTATCGTCGATGCAGTCGTATTTGTGAAAGACAAAATCATTCCCGTTGACTCGAAGTTCTCGCTTGAAAATTACAATCGCCTCGCTGAAGAGCGGGATCCGGTAGAACGCGAGCGACTTGAAAAGGCTTTTAAAGCTGACCTGAAAAGCCGTATTGATGAGACAAGCAAGTACGTAAAACCCTCTGAGGGAACGCTTGATTTTGCGTTTATGTTTATTCCGCATGAGGCTATCTATTACGACCTACTTGTGGCACAGGTCGGATCAGTAAAAGTAAACACACGTGACCTTATCGAATATGCGTTCCAGCAGAAGAGAGTCATTATTGTCTCTCCAACGTCGTTCTTGGCGTATCTGCAGACGGTGCTCCAGGGACTTAAGGCGATGCAGATTGAAGAGAAGGCTTCACAGATCATTACAAAAGTTGAGGACTTGGGAAAGCATCTCAAGGCCTACGAAGACTATTATGTAAAAGTGGGAAATGCGCTTTCGACGACGGTGAATCATTACAACGCAGCGGGAAAGGAGCTCAAGAAAATCGATAAGGACGTACTCAAAATCGCTGGCGCTTCGGCGGGTTTTGAGACATTAGAATTGGCGAAACCTAACGAGCGGGACTAGGACTAGCTATAACTAAAAAAGAAGAAGCTCCGCGATCGCGGAGCTTCACAGGGTAACGTTACGGAGCTTTCGGCCTTTTGGGTCTCGCTATCAGAGCATCCCGGACGATTTGCGTCATTTCCTCACGTGTCGGGAGCTGTGAGAGTCGTTGCTCGAACTCATCACGTGTCGGAAGTTGCGAGAGTCGTTGCTCAAACTCGTCACGTGTCGGGAGTTGTGAGAGCCGGATTTCAACTTGATTAAGTCGAGCCTCAACACCCCTCATCCTCGCGCTAAGAATGTTCGTCCGTAGCTCGTAGTCTTGACGCAGACCTTGAACTTCCAGGTGAATTCCTTGGAGTTGAGAGATGAAGAACTCATCGCGTCCCTCAAGTTCGCCCACCCGGCTTTCCAGCGAAGCCACCCGTTCTTCTAGTGTTCGCGCTGGCATTCGGTACTCCTTTCTTTAGAAAGATATTGCCACCACCTACGCGAACTATACCATACTTTGTTAATTGTTCAATTATCTGCCTCCGCTTCTTGCAAAATTAGCCATTTTGGCTAGTATGGGGCATCTATGAAATTTGCAGTGATAGCAACCGGCGGCAAGCAATACCTCGTTTCTGAGGGGGATACCCTTAAGATCGAGAAGATGAAAGGAAACCACAAGGCGGGGGATACCCTTACCTTTGAGAACGTTCTCCTTGTTGCAGGCGGCAATGAGGCCAAAATCGGCAACCCTAACGTCTCTGGTGCCAAGGTAACCGGGAAGCTGGTAAGCGCCGCACGAGCCCCGAAAGTGACCGTCATCAAGTACAAGGCAAAGAGCCGATACTTTAAGAAGCGCGGCCACCGCCAGCCCTACTTTGAAGTAAAGATCGATAAAATCTCCTAACTAAAGCCCGCCGAATGGCAGGCTTTAGTTAGCTAGAATTTCGTCAAATCTTTTTCTCCTCTCATCTTTCGAAATTGAAAGCGCCCATTCCCAGGCATTTACATATTGGGCCCCATACGTCTTGTCTGTGGCGACTGCTTGATCCGCGGTTTCTGTGCCATAGAGGTGGGTCAGCAAGTCATACAAAACAAGAAACAGAAGTTTGTGGTTCTCTTCGCTACTCGTACGCTTCTTTCCACGACAAGCAGCTCGGTATTCCGATATGCCATTTGAGTAGTCAAATGCATCTGAGTCAGCAAGAAATTCTATGTTCAACTTCATTGTCGATTCCGCAAGGCGTTTTTTATTGTCTCAGAGTCAGAATATTCCAGCTCACTACCGGTCGAGAGACCACGGCCAAGCGATGAGAGTTTGAACCCGTATTCCTTGGACAGGGGAGTGAGGCGCTCAACAAGGTAGTCGTGGGTATTGTCTCCGTCAGGGTTCACCGAGAGAGCAAAAATAATTTCCTTAATAGAGCCATCTTCCTTCGCGATGCGTTTTTCGAGCTCTTGAATGCGAATACGTTTTTCCGGCTCTTTCTCGAGAATAGGGACTACACCCCCAAGCACGAAATAGAGGCCGCTATAGAGCTTGCTTTTCTCGACACTCTCGAGGTCCACATCCTTTTCGACAAGCATGAGAAGAGTCTGATCCCGCCCCGCATTGGTACAAACGGAGCAGTGCGTCGTGGCGCCGACCTTGGTGAAATAGCGGAAGCAGCGGGGGCAGATGGTAACTTCTTTTTTAAGGTTGACGATATGCTCCGCAAGCTCGCGTCGGTATGAGTCGCTTTGGGTAAGCAAAAAATAAACAAATCGTTTCGCTTGTCTCGGACCTATTCCGGGGAACTTGCGGAAAAGTTCCGCAAGGTTAGCGATGGTATTCATATCTAAAAGTCCTCTGAAGCTCCGGGAGAGGCGGTTTCAAAATCGGCTAAAGAGGAGCGCTCAATCGGCAGGAAGGTGGTTTTCTTCTCGTCGAAATAAAGCTCGATTCGGCCGGTCGGACCATTGCGGTGTTTTTCGACAAGGATTTCAGCGATGTTGGGACGGTCGGAGTTTTCGTTCATTTTGTCATCGCGATGAATAAACATGACCACGTCCGCGTCCTGCTCGATGGAGCCTGAATCACGAAGGTCTGAGAGACGGGGTTTGCCACGACGCTTTTCGATTTCGCGCGAAAGCTGAGAGAGCGCAAGAACCGGTACATCGAGCTCTCGGGCGAGTGTCTTGAGCGAGCGAGAAATTTCCGTGACCTGCTGCACAAGGGAATCCGAAGCTCGAGCACCGGTCGGGACCATAAGTTGCAGGTAGTCGACTATGAGAAGGGCGAGGCCGTGTTCACGCTTCATGCGACGCGCTACCGAACGCATTTTGAGAATATTACTCCCCGGTTGATCGTCGATAAAAATAGGGGCCTGTGAGAGGCGATCGAGAGAGTCGCGCAGTTTATTAAACTCGTCATCGGTCGAAAGTTTCCCGGTGCGGAGTTTCCAGGCATCGACACGGGCTTCTGCAGCAAGCATGCGGTCGACAAGTTGCTGAGAGCTCATTTCAAGGGAAAAGATACCGACGGGATTCTTATATAGGGTTGCTGTTTGTCGGGCAATATCAAGAGCCAGGGCGGTCTTTCCCATGCTTGGGCGTGCGGCGAGAATAATAAGATCAGATTTTTGAAAGCCGGCTAAAAGATTGTCGAGGTCACGATAACCACTTCTGATACCACGAAGCTCGTCCTTGTTGTGGCTTAAATTTTCAATACGCTCCCACGCGCCGCCAAGCGTATCAGCAATCGAGACAAACTTATGGAACGACGGGGAGCTCGTGACCTCGTAGACTTTCTTCTCTGCCTTATCGAGTAGTTCTTCGAGATCTTCAACCTCATTGTAGCCAAGCTCATTGATGTAGTCGGCGGCTTCCAGGAGATTCCGCATCATCGCTTTGCGATGCACGACTTGCGCGTAGTACTTGAGATTACTTGCGGAAGGAGTGGAGTTTACGAGCTCGAGAAGATAACTTTTGCCGCCGGCCTGTTCGAGTTGTTTTCGCTCGGTGAGGTGTGTTGAGACGGAGAGCTGATCGATAGGAGAGCTCGCGCCCATGAGCTCAAACATGGCGCGGAAGATGATACGGTGCCGCTCCGCATAGAAGGATTCCGATGAAACAAGGTCGATGATCTCATGCATGCCCTCCGGGCGAAGCATGATGGAGCCGAGAAGTGCTTTCTCGGACTCAAGATTTTGCGGTGGGATGCGCAGTGCAGCGGGGTTGCCTCTAGCAGCCATACGGGAAGTGTACCACTCTGGAGAAACAGGCACTCATTCCGCAAGAGGGTAAAGTGTTTTTAACCTGTGGAAGAGGGGTTATATCTTCTTAAACCGCGGGCCGAGAGGCGTGTCTTCGATCTGGTACCCCTGCCTCGCGGCTTCCGCTCGGATACGGTCTGCTTCCGCAAAATCGCCTGCAGTTCGAGCCTTTTCCCGCCGTGCACTCAACTCCACTATGTCGGCAGGGATTTCGGCAATAACCAGCCGGTGTTCCTTGCCCGCAAGCATGGCCAATAGCTTCTCATTCGTCTCCGACAGGCCAAGGCCCAAGGCTCTATCGAAAGAAAGGAGAGTCGCGCGCTTGTCTTCTTTAGAGAGAGATGCATCCTTCACCACTTCCCAGAGGATGGCTAGCGCCTTAGGAGTATCGAGATCGTTATTGATAGCAAGACGGAATTCCTCCCCGTATTTCTTACTTATCGAACCAACCTTCGCACCAAGTTCCTCGACAAAGTGCCGGTGGAGCCGCACTAGCGCCGTCTGAGAGCCCTCGAGAGCCTCCCAGGTGAAATTCATAGGAGAACGGTAGTGGCCGCCAAGGAACCAGAGACGCAACGAAAGGGGAGAGAGCCCGCGGTCAATGATGTTGCGAACATAAATGGTATTGCCGACGGATTTTGCGATCTTCTTTCCCTCGACGGTAATAAACGCGTTGTGCAGCCAGTAGCGTGAAAACTGCTTACCGGTCGCACACTCCGCTTCGGCTATCTCGTTGTTGTGATGGATGGGAATGTGGTCAATGCCGCCGGTGTGTATGTCGATCTGCTGTCCGAGAAGGCTCATCGCAATGGCAGAGCACTCGAGATGCCACCCGGGAAAGCCGACTCCCCAGGGCGAGCCCCATTCTTGCTGGCGGATCCCTTTTTTTGGAGAGAACTTCCAGAGCGCAAAGTCGGTAGGACGGCGCTTACCCGGCACTTTTTCGACACGGGCGCCCTCTTTAAGTCCTTCGATATCAATGTTGCCAAGCTTTCCATAACTGCGGAATTTACTGGTATCGAAATAAATGCCATCCGCGATTTGGTAGGTATGGCCCTTTTCCTCTAGCGTCTTGACGAGGGCTATCTGCTCCCGGATATGGTCGGTTGCACGAGCAAAAATGATCTTGTGGCGATCGATGTTGAGCCGGTCGAGGTCCTCGTAATAAGCCTTGGTGACGCGAGAGACGATGGTCTCCACGGTCTCTCCTTCCTCGCGGGCTTTCTTTTCGACTTTGTCTTCACCGACGTCCGGATTACCCTCATTCTCGCCCGTGAGATGTCCTACATCAGTTAGGTTTATGACTTGTTTTACCTTGTAGCCGTTAAGCTCAAGAGCGCGCCGCAGCGTATCGGCAAAAACGTACGGGCGCATGTTGCCGATGTGCTGGTAGTCATAGACGGTGGGACCGCAATTGTACATTTTTACGACCCTGCCGCGCGGCACGAAAGTCTCCAGTTCGCCGGAGAGCGTGTTGAACAAAAAAAGCGGTGCGGTCAGTGGGCGTTGTCGTGACGTAAATGGCCACATACGAGTAGAGGCGATGTTAGCAAGTTTAACACTCGCGCGCGCATCACGGAACCGCAACGGCATTTGCGGGGGACGTCTTGGTTTGCGATAATTAGATTCGTATGGACGGGGAGAGCACGCGTCCGGAAGGGCGCAGTCGGGGAATTGTCGGCTACATCGTGATAGCCGCTCTTTTCTTTGCCATCGGCTACGTCATTCGCGACAATGCACCTGCGTCGGCGCTCCCCGTATTGAGCAGCTCCGGCGGCAACGTCCCCGCGGGGGTCGATGTCTCTCCACTGTGGAAGGCATGGGGCGTCCTCAACGAAAAGTTCGTGCCCGCGACGACCACTAAGGTGATATCGCAGCAGCAGATGCTCTGGGGGGCCATTGAGGGGCTTGCTTCGTCGCTCGGCGACCCCTACACCGTCTTCCTTCCTCCCCAGGAAAACAAGATTTTCCAGGAAAATATTAGCGGTTCCTTCGGCGGGGCCGGCATGGAAATAGGACAACGAAACGGCGCTATCACGGTCATCGCGCCGCTTAAAGGCTCCCCGGCGGAGCATGCCGGCATCAAGTCGGGCGACGTCATCCTCGCCATAGGTGCATCGACCACCGAGGGCATGTCAGTCGATAAAGCGGTTTCCCTTATCCGCGGGGAGGTAGGCACCACGGTAAAACTTACCCTTGCTCGGGAAGGGAAGAGCGCGCCTTTCGAGGTGACCGTCACTCGTGACGTCATTCAAGTCCCCACTATCGACACGCAAAAGCGCGACGATGGCATTTTTGTCATCCGGTTCTATCAATTTTCCGCTAACTCGCCCCAACTTTTCCGCAACGCCTTACGGGAGTTCATCGCCGCCAATACGGATAAGCTCGTCATCGACCTACGAGGCAACCCCGGCGGCTACCTCGAAGCTGCCGTCGACGCAGCGAGCTTCTTCCTACCGCCCGGCAAGGTGGTCGTGCGAGAAAATTATGGTCCTGGAAAGGAGGAGCTTCTCCATCGCACCCGCGGCTACCAGGTCTTCAACGACAACCTGAAAATGGTTCTTCTCGTCGACCAGGGCTCGGCATCGGCTTCCGAAATTTTTGCCGGCGCCATGCAGGAATATCACCGAGCGACACTGGTCGGCACTCGAACCTTCGGCAAAGGTTCAGTCCAAGAGCTCGTCGACATCACGCCGGAGGCTTCGCTCAAGGTCACCATCGCGCGCTGGCTTACCCCCAACGGCCGCTCCATCAGCAACGGTGGTCTTTCACCGGACGTCGAGATAAAGGTAACCGACGCGGACGTTAAGGCCGGCAAGGACCCGCAGTTAGAAAAGGCGGTCGGAATACTTAAATCTTCGTTTACGATCCGCGTGCAAAATTTTCCAACGCCGATTCCTCAATAACATGAAAATCATTTTCCTTAAAGATGTTCCCAGAGCAGGGAAGAAATGGGACGTCAAAAACGTTTCTGATGGCTATGCCCGTAACCTTCTCATACCCAAGGGGCTAGCCCAGGAAGCGACCGAGTCGCGCGTCAGGGACCTCCTCATCAGGCAGAAAGAGCTTGCGGAAATGAAGGAGGTGGATCTCAATATCTTACATAAAAATTTAGAAGCTCTCTCAGGGAAAACAGTCACCATAGTCGTTCAGGCAAACGAGAAGGGACACCTCTTCAAAGGTATTCACCAAAAGGAAATTGCGGAGACGCTTAAAAAAGAACTCCGCGTGGATATAGTTCCCAACATGATCAAGCTCGACGAGCCGGTAAAGAGTGTCGGGAAGCAGACGGTTGTTGTTGAGGCAGGGAAGGGCAAGGTCTCATTTGAGCTTTTAATTGAAGCAAAATAAGAAGACCCCCGTGATTGCTTCGGGGGTCCAGTGGTTAGCGGTATTCGCCGTAGCGGTTATTGCTTTCGATGGCTTCCTCAGCAATATGCGCAGCGAGAGCCGCTTTCCTTGGTCATGTGACACCTCCTGCAAGCAGGAAGTGTTCAAGACCTATTCTTGATCAGTTCCTGCAGTAGTAACCCCTCGCATTATGCATTTGCTATAAAAAAATAATTACCATTAGCAAAAGCAAAAACCCCCTGCGGGGTCTCTTTTGCTACTTAACGTCAACTACGTTCTGCTTTTTTGTCTTTCCGTTAAAGGATATTTTACGCTTGGTGCGGAAGGAAACTTTACCATCAACCAGAGAATACAGCGTGTGATCTTTTCCTATGCCGACGCCCTTGCCAGGAGAAAATTCGGTCCCGCGCTGGCGAATAATAACAGCCCCAGGCTGGGCGAGCTGCCCTTCATAGAGCTTCACGCCAAGGTATTTTGGTTTCGAATCGCGTAGATTTTTAGCTGTCCCGCCCGCTTTTTTACTTGCCATATCAGTGTATGCTTGAGCCATGACTATACTTGAGGTTGCGGAAAAACTCAAGCGTTTACACCTCAAAGAGTTTTTAGTACCGACCCTTATCGTCCTCGTGGGTATCGCATCGTTTTGCCTCGGCAGACTATCCGTTCTCGAAATGGGAAAACCAAGCCTCTCTATTTCATATCCAGAGAATTACGAACGCACGTTGCCCGCCGCCGCGGAGGGTTTAACGGCACTTGGAGGTGGGGCCGTGGTTGCCTCCAAAAATGGTACACGCTACTTTTATCCGGATTGTTCCGGTGCTAAGGGCATTTCAGAGTCAAACAGGGTCTCGTTCCCATCGGCGCAGGAGGCCCGAAAAGCCGGCTACCTGCCGGCGGCACATTGTAACGGGCTTCAATAGTTGCGATACTGGAGCACATGATAGTTGTCGATGTCGAAGCGTCCGGCACGGAATACCACAAGCACTCCATCGTCTCCGTAGGAGCGCTTGATTTTGACGACCCGACGAATCAGTTTTACGACGAGTGCAGGATTTGGGACGGAGCGCACGTTATGCCAGAGGCCCTTGAGGTCAACGGCTTTTCCAGAGAGGAAATAACCGATCTTGCTAAGAAGCCCGAAGGAGAACTTATCAAAGCTTTTATCGCCTGGGGAAACGAGACGACCGAACATACGCTTGCCGGCCAGAACGTCTCTTTTGATCGCGACTTTCTTAAGGCTGCAGCGGGACGGATGCATATCGAATGGCCCTATGCCTACCGCACCGTAGACACCCACACTCTCTGCTACATGCACATGATAAAGCGAAACCTCAATATTCCGAGCGTGAATCGACGCAGCGCGCTTGACCTCGATACGGTCCTAAACTATGTGGGCATTCCGGCGGAACCCTCACCACACAATGCTCTTACCGGAGCGCTATCGCACGCCGAAGTCATTTCGAGACTCCTGTACGATAAAAAGTTGCTACCAGAATTTGTGCAGTTCGATATCCCATGGCTCGTGTGAGGCGCCACGGAAGAGTTAAAAGTACCGAAATATACTTCCCTCACTTACCGCTAGCGGGGAAGTAAGAGCTGACATACAATGGCACGGTTTTAGATAACGGGCTGTAGTACAACGGTAGTATGCATCCATGGGGTGGATGTGACCCGGGTTCAATTCCCGGCAGCCCGACAGAAGATATGGAGGGGCGATGAAGGCGGCGCTAGCCGCGCAAGATGAATTATGAAGATTAGGAAGTTAACGCCTATACAGAGCCCTTTTAAGGTATTTGACATACCCTAAAATTCATTGGGCTGTATTGACAGCAAGATAATTCCATGCTAGTATTTGCGCAATCTCGCGTGCGCGGGATTTTTGTTTAGCCGACGCTTAAAGCGTCTGAGCTCCAAATCGATCAGGCACCTGATCGCGCCAGAATCCGATTTAGTCGCTGGAATCTGGAGGGAACTTAGAACACTAGAGAAAAGGCTTATCATTCTTGCAATTATCGCCATCGCGCTCTCGGGGTCACTCGGGAACTCAAGCGCGGCCATCGCGCAAGCGACGGTCGCTCCGGGCGCGACGGCTTCTAATGTGGGCGTCGAGCAACTCGTCGAGGCCTACTTCACGGATATACCGATCATGGTCGACATCGCGCGATGCGAATCGCACATGCGCCAGTACGATAAAAATGGCCTCGTTATTCGAGGCGAAATAGACTCAAACGACGTTGGTGTCATGCAGATCAACGAGCGATACCACAAAGACATAGCCACCAAGCTCGGTTTGGATCTTGAAAAGCTTACGGACAATCTCGTATACGCCCGAAGGCTCTACGAGAAGCAAGGTTCCGATCCATGGGTCTCATCCAAGAAATGTTGGGGTCCCAAAGCGGAAGTTGCCGCCAGGTAAGCTCCGCAAACACAAAAAGCGCCCCCATCGGCGCTTTTTGTGTTTGCGGGTAGAGAGACATAAGGATGTATAGGGCAGGGTATTCCAGATGCAGCCTCACAGGTTCGTGAGAAAATAGATAAGCGTCGCACAATATATCTTTTGCGACGCTTACTATCAAGAGCCGGGGAACCGGACGCACCGGGGGTGCCAACAAAAAATCCCAGGCCAACGCTCCGGGATTTTTTGAGAAAAGTCTATGGATTGCACATCCGGCAATGCTTCTTGTGCATCAACACCTCATAGACGGCGGATAGCCCGACGAGGATGTAGATGATCTGCGAGACCGAGGCGTTCATGCCTCCGAAGATCTGGCCGATTTCCCAACCGGTAAGCGCATACACACCCCAGTTGAGGGCGCCGATGATGACGAGTGTGAACGTCACCATGTGAAGACCTCTGTGTCCTTTCATCATATCTAAAGGAAGTATCGTTGGCGTATAAAATCGACCTCTCCCCTATTGTAGCGCTCCAGGAACTCTGAGCGAGCGTGATACGCACAGTGCTACGCTATAGATAGGAGAGCGGATTAAGGTAACCGTCCGCGGGGGAGATCGGCATGGTGTACACGCGTCCTTTACAGCTCGTGCTGGGGAAGGTGCTTATAGTGACGACGTCAGAAGCGTAGACAGTGAAGTGAAGGTGCGGTCCGGTAGCGTATCCCGTGCTTCCTGAGTAACCGATTATCTGTCCCGTTGCGACGGACTGGCCGGCCGCGGCGGTAATAACGGAAAGGTGTGCATAGAGAGTAGTAAGGCCATTATTGTGGCGTATGAGGATCCAGCGACCGTAGGAAGCATTGGGACATGTAAGGTCAGTATCTCCCGTGCCGAGCACGGTTCCCGAAAGGGCAGCTTTGACAAGCGTGCCCGGTGGAGCTCCAAGGTCGATGCCGTTATGCCCTTTTCCTCCATACACTTGCGGGTTAGCGGTGGCAAAGGGCGTATTGCCGAAATACTGTGTTATACGCACTTTATCGAGCGGCCATGAAAGAACCCCCGAACCGTAGCGTGGCAGCGAAGCAGGGTCGACGGTTTGTTTGAGCTTCGATTCAATACTGGAGAGTTCGGCTTCAAATTGTGCTTTTAGAGTCTGCTTCTGTGCGATGAGCTTTTGATATTCTGATTCCTTGTTTTTGGTCTCAGCGAGGAGCTTGTTTTTATCGGCCCGGTTGGCGTCGAGCGCTCTGCGCTGATCGGCTAGCTGGGCGCGCAGCACGATAAGTTCCGCACGTTTCCCCTCGGTGCGATGCTTTGTATCCTCGAGATCGCTCTTGAGGGCCTTGAGTTCCTCTGTCTTGGCACGAACTGCTCCTTGAAACGTGGAGAGCGTCGACACGTGGTCCCACAGGTCCGAAAGTTTTTGCGAATCAAGAATCTGCTCCAGAAGGCTCCCCCCGTCGATTTCTTGTACTTCTCGAAGTCCTTCTGCGATCGCGGCACTGTTGGCTGAAATACGCGAGCTCTTATCTGTGATTTGAAGTGCCAGCTGGCGTATCTCGAGATCGTCGGTATCTATTTTGTTTTGGGTCACCGTGATTGAAGCAGAAAGCTTCTGTCTGCTTAGGTCGAGTTGTTTTATGGCGCCTTGAAGTGTTTGGCGGTCCTTCGTGGTCGCATCCAATTGTTGCTGATATCCCGATATTTCTTGCTCGAGGGCTTGAATTTGGGCGTTGTGCTCATCAATTTGCTTTTGAAGGGCATCGGTATCCTGCGCCCGCAGGGCCGGAGCAGCAACGAAAAAAACGGTCAGGGCAAGGAATAAAAAGACTGGCCGCAAGCGCATCATTTCGTAGGTGCCGCAAGCGCTGTTAGCGCTAGCTCAATGCGCGCTCGGGACTCGTCACGGCCAAGCAGGGCAATAAGCTCAAAGGGGTCCGGGGATTTTTCCCGGCCGGACAGCGCATATCGAAGTGGCCATAGCACGCTCCCCCTCCCCTCTCTATCGGCGTACGGGAAGATGAGGGACTTCGCCCGATCTACAGTCGGACGCGCATCGAGTGCTATTACCATGGACAGCACAACATCCAAATGCTTCCGTACGACCGAAGCGCCGTCGTTTTTCCAAGGAAGCTTTGCTGCCTCTACCGTAGGACGCTCAACTAAGTATGAAAATTCTCCGGAACGAAGAAAATCCGCGGCTTCCTTGAACGTCGAGGAACGTTCGCGAATGAGTTTTCGATAGCGTGAAAGTTCAAATGAATGAGCGTCGAGAAATGGCACCAGAGCGGCATCAAACTCTTGGTCGGAAAGTCGCAGCATATGTTCACGATTGAACCACAAAAGCTTCTCAGGATTGAAAACGGCTCCGTGCTTGTGAAGACGCTCCAAGCTAAAAGCCCTTACGAGATCGGTAAGGCTCATCACTTCCCTCTCTCCACCCGGGTTCCAGCCGAGAAAAGCCATAAAATTGAGAAGCGCCTCAGGAAGGTAGCCTTCATCCCGGTATTCAAGCGCAGGGCGCACCAGAGGATCGCGCTTGCTCATTTTTTCCCGTTCTTCATTGAGAATGACAGACGCATGAGCGTAGACGGGGCGCCCTGCCCCGATGGCCTCCTGAAGGAGAATTTGGCGAGGAGTGTTAGAAAGGTGTTCCTGGCCGCGGATAACGTGGGTAACGCCCATCTCAAAATCATCGACGACGACTGTAAAATGATAAAGTGGCTCCTCAAAACTCCGCGCTATTACAAAATCACCGAGTTCGGTAGTATCGAACGTGACCTCCCCCAACACCACGTCCACAAAAGTTATTTTCTTACTTGGATTTTTGAAACGAATCACGCGCGCTCGACCTTTCGGCTCCCGAGGCTCTTCAAAGGAGACGTAGGCGCTCCCCTTTTTGATAAGCGCATCGAGATGTCGTGCGTAGATTGCCGTTCGGTCTGATTGGCGATAAAAAGCGTCATGCTCGAGTCCAAGCCAGGAAAAGAGCTCTAAAAAATAATCCTCGTATTCTTTGTTCGAACGCGCCTTGTCTGTGTCCTCGGAGCGTAAGATGTAGGTACCACCATGCTGGCGGGCGTAGAGGTAGTTGTAGAGCGCCGTTCGAATGCCACCCACGTGCTGTTTACCGGTAGGGCTGGGTGCGTATCGGGTGACTACGTCTTTCCTTCTGTCTCCGAAAATTCCGAACATAATGATTATCTCTCATGCAAAAGCGCAATGCGTATAAGTTCTTCAGCAATCTTGGTCGCTGCGTCAGGGCGTGCAAACGCAAGAGCGGCTTCACCCATGTCCTTCTGGAGTTTCGCATCATCCATGATGCGGTTTATTTCGGAAAGAAGAAGGTGGGGTGCCAGGTTTTTCTCTTCGATCACGGTCGCCGCTCCGTTCCTGGCGTATGAATACGCGTTGCTACGCTGATCATGGCTCACCTCCTCTGGGATGGGAATAACGATGGAGGGCTTCCCCCATCCCGCTATCTCGAAAAGGCTCCCGGAACCGGCGCGGGTGATGATGAGCGACGCGACACCCCCGCTCATACGCAATGCTAGTTCGTTAAGGTACGCAAACAAATGATACCGGGACGCATTAGAGTTTTTATCAAGAATGACGGAAGCTGTTTGCGACACAGATTCAAAGAGAGCCTCACCTGTCTGATGAATCACCTGAAATCTTTGTACCAGCTCCGGCAAGGCTTCTAAAATGATGTCGTTTATTCGCGATGCTCCCTGCGAGCCTCCAAGAATGAGTATGACGGGCGCTTGTTCCTCAAGTTTTAAAAATTCTCGGGCCCCTTCGGTGAGCGGTGTGCGCAAAGCTCTGCGCACCGGATTGCCAACCAATGCAATTTTGTCTTTCGGAAAATAGTCTGCGGCTTCGGGATAAGAGAGGGCAATTGACTGTGCACGTTTTCCGGCCAGAAGGTTGGCTCGACCTGGCTTTGCATCGGACTCGTGAACGACAACAGGAATGCCAAGTATATGTCCAGCGGTCACTGTGGGAAAACTGCTGTAGCCGCCTTTGCTGAAAATGACGTCCGGAAATATGGAAAAAAGCTGCAGGAGAGCTTTACTGACCCCGATGAGAGTCTTCACGAGGTCGATGACGTTGAGGAAAGAGAAGTAGCGGCGCAGTTTCCCTGCCGGCGAGTGACGAAATTCTATGTTGTTCTCGAACAGGAGCCGCTCATCGTAGGGAGTTGGGGCGATGTAGTAAAGCTGTGGAGGGAGGATTTTCCGCTCCGTGGCGATGCGATTTATCTCCTCAGCGACCGCTATCAGAGGATAAAAGTGCCCCCCCGTTCCTCCGCCCGTAAGCACTATCTTCATGCAAAAAGTATAGCACCAATTGCGGGTTTCAGGGCTTAAACCTTGGCAAAACGGGAAACTGAGAGTATAACACCTACCTCAAGAAGCGCGAAGAGGAGCGCCGAACCGCCGTGGCTTATGAAAATAAGCGGAAGCCCGGTGAGTGGAAGCACCCCAAGCACCGCCGCAATATTGGTAAGCGATTGCACGAGTATAAGAGAAATGAATCCAACCACCAGAAGGGCCCCAAAGCGATCGGGAGCGCGTGCCGCAATGCGAAAACCGCGAAGTGCAAAAAGAACAAACAGCACCAAAAGTACCAAAGAGCCGACAAATCCAAATTCTTCCGCGAATACCGCGAATATAGAGTCCCCTATCGGCTCCGGCAGGTGGTTGAATTTTTGCAAGCTCTGTCCGAATCCTCGACCAAAGAGCTCTCCGGAACCAACGGCGATAAGCGCCTGCTGTATCTGATATCCGGAACCTTGAGGATCGGCGGATGGGTCAAGGTAGGTCTTTATGCGCGCAAACGCATGGGAAAATATAGAAACGTACACAATGAGAATAGTAATGACGGTGATTCCCATAAGCGCGATGTAGCGCATGCTGGCACCCGATGCAAAAAGTACCGAAACTCCCGCGAGCGCCAACACCATGGCGGTCCCGATGTTTGGCTCAAGGGCAAGGAGGAGTATTGCGACTAGGGTTATACCGCTGAAGATCGCGAATTTATAAAACTGCTCTCGCTGGCCTCTGTCGGGATTAGCAAGGAACGCGGAAAGAACGACAATGTAGGCAAACTTTAAAAGTTCTGCCGGTTGGAACGAGATGGGGCCAAGGAGTATCCAGGAGTGTGCACCGCCGAATTTTGCACCGATCCCCGGCACGAACACGAGAACAGAGATTAGACAGGCAACGATGAAAAACGGCAGCGCAAATCGCCTAAAATTCTTGTAATGAATGCGAGAAAGCCCGAACATCCCCAGCGCGCCCACGCCTGCACCGAGCAGGATTTGGCTCGCGGCGACGGAAGAAAAGCTTGCGCCATCGCGTGTCAGAAGACCTAGCGAAGCGGACATAAAAATAAAAAACCCCCCGGTAAGAAGGACGATCGTTGTAAGAAGAAACGTCGTGTCGAGACGCTTCGTCATAGGAGCGGCTTGCCAATAAGAGAGAGCACCATCCCGAGAAACGCGAAAATAATGGAGATGACCCAATAACGCATGGTCACCTTGTGGGAAGGCCAGCCGATGGCCTCAAAGTGATGGTGAATGGGAGAAACGAGGAATAGTTTTTTTCCGCGAAACTTTTTCGATGCCATTTGAAGTACCACCGACAACACGGTGACGACGAGGGGAAATCCGATGATGGGAAGGACTGCTACCCCCACCCCGCCGCCAAGGGTGTCCGTGAGGAACGCAATGGTCGCAAGGGTAAGCGTAAGAGCCATCATGCCGGTTTCGGTCATATAGAAGCGCGCAGGCGGAATGTTAAACCACAAGAAAGCGAGAAGTGATCCGACCAACATGGCCGAAAAAGCCGCAAGATCAAGCTGATTATTGAAAAACGCGATACCGGCATAGGCGGAAAAGATAGCCGCAAAAACTCCAGCGGAAAGTCCATCGATGCCGTCTATTATTCCACTGCTGTAAATCGAAAGGGCGACGAACATGTACACAGGGACTATAAAAGCGCCGACGTGCACGTCCGGAAGGAATGGGAGCGCTAGCGTCGCAATGCCGAGTTTAATGTAGAGCCACCAGCCGACCCCGGCAGAAATCGCACCCACAATGAGAAGCCGTTTGCGCAACGAAAGCCCTCCAGCGCGATAGTCACGACTCCCTCGTATTTCGAGAAGATCGTCGATAAAACCAACAAGGGCTCCGGAAATAAGGCTGAAAAGCGGCAGCCACGTCTGGTTTCGGCTCAGAAAACTCAGTTTGGTAAAACTTGTCGAAGGAAACGCGATAGCTAGAAGATAGAAACCGACAATGACGATGACGGCACTTCCCCACACGACAATGCCGCCCATTCGCGGCGTCCCGACCTCCTTGTCCTTGTGAAGCTCACTGAAGACGGCTGCGACCGTGCCGTCGATCGCAAGCTTTCCTGCCTTTTTTTTCCACGCCTTGTGCTTATAGAGATAGTGCGTAAGAAGCGGCGTGAGGCTTACTCCGATAAAGAACGCAAGTGCGGTCGGGGTAATGACTTTGACGATATCGGCGAGTTGGAACATGGCTAATTGTGAGAAATGTAGGCGTTGATCGACTGAACTATTTTAAGCATGTCCGTAAAACGCCCATCTTGGGACGAGCCTAGCACCACTGCTACCACCGGATGATGAAGCCCAACATCGAACGCAACAGCGAGGTTGCCGCCCGCAAGATCGGTATAGCCGGTCTTCCCCCCGATAAGCCCTGGGATAGCGCCGAGCACCTCATCAGTGTTTTTTGCGGTGTGCGAGACCGGGGTTCCGGCGGCATTGCCCTCGATAGTCACTGTTTCCTTGGTCGTCGACTCAAGGAGCGCTCCGTTGTGAAGCAGAATATCCGAGAGAAGAAGAGCGATATCACGGGCTGAACCATAGCCGCCGCTCACGGTCGCGCTAGGGTCGAGGCCGGTTTCATTCATAAAGTATGTCTGCGCGAGGCCTAATTTCTTCGCGCGCGCGTTCATAAGATCGATAAACATTTGAGCGTCATGCTGCTGCGAAAGCGCCGCGTTGGCGAGCGCCTGCATGGCGCTATTCGATGAAGCAGTGAGGGAGTACGAAAGAAGATCGCGGACGCGATAGGCTTCTCCTTCCTTAAGGCCGTATCCTCCTTCTAAGGAAACATTTTGGTGAGAAATCGATGTGAGCGCCTGTGGTGAGAGCATCGAAGAAACGACCAAGGAGCTCATGAGCTTGGTGAGCGATGCGAGGGGCAATTGGGCCGTTTCATTCTTTGCGTACAAAACCATCCCGCTTTGGAGATCGAAAACGTACGCCGCCTTTGCATCTATATCGACATTACCGAGCATCGATGTGGAGGTTGCTTGCGGAGCTGTAACCGATGCACCATCGGAATGAGCCGGACGGGCGGGCATTGTTATCCGCACATGAATGAATGCGAAACTAAACAGGAGCATACCTAGGACGACAAACGAGACGGTCACTATCGATACATTATTTATCTTCTTCACTCTCATCGTGTGCAGAATTAAGCGCCTGAGCTTTTGCCTCGAAATTTTCGAACTCAGATATGACGGCTTGATACTCAGGGAGGTCCTGTACGCTCGATATGCCGAGATGTGAGAGAAGGTCAAAGGTCGGACGGTATAAAAATTTTCGCTCATCCTTAGGATCGGATACACGCTCAATAAGACCGCGCACCAGGAGCGAACGGAGAATGAACGTCGAATTAACGCCGCGAATAAAATCAATATCGGCTCGCGTGATGGGGCTGCGGTAAAGGATGATAGAGAGCGTCTCGAGAGAAGCTTTCGACAAATCACGCTCAAGCTCCTCTCGCTGTATTTTTTCGATGAGGGCGCTCGCTCCCGGGGCAGTGCGCAGTTCGATTTCGTCGTCCTTGCGCACAAGCAATATCCCGCGTCCTTTCAGAGAAGCTACAAGGGCCTCAACTGCGGCATCTATCGCCGATAGGTCTGTGGAAAGTTGTCTTGCCAAAAAAACCCGAGAAACGGGTCCCCCCTTGAAAAACAACACAGCCTCGATTTTCGCCTCGAGTGTCATCGCTCGAAATTCTAGCAATTAAGGCGAGTTTTGCACAGCGTCTTATTGACAAACCCTTGAAATATGATATGTTAGAACGAGATGAATGGAGAGTTGCCATGGCGCGCAAAAGAAAAACTGCTCGTCGACGGGCAGTTCCGGCAAAAGTTATAAGCTTTCGCACACGACGGGCATACCGCTCGTCGATCACCAGCTCCAACACTCCGAGCCCGGGCGAGGAAATCCGCCTCTTCAAGGAAATGGAAAAGGTGATGAGAGGGGCGCATCACTAGGCGCCCCTTTTCGTTTATGTATCAATATTTTGGCGTCCCGACCACTCCCGACGCGATGGCTATGTCTTCGAAATGCTCATCCTGCAAGACCGAGATCGTCCCCTGCTTGACGAGTTCAAGCAAGGCAAGGAAGCTCACGATGACATTCACTTTTTCAACCTTCCCCACTTCGGCAAATTCCCTGAAAGAAAGCTGGAGTGAATCCGAAATACGTTTTCCAAGCCGCTCTATCATCTCCTCAAGACTCACGACTTTTTTAACAATAGCTTTGGGAAGTTCGACGAGCACTGGGAGCGCCTTGAGAACGTTGCGGACGCTCTCGAGCATGAATGTTCCGGAGGTGCGACGGTCGGGTGCGAAAACGACCGCCCTGTCGAGATACACCGTGCGCGGGTAGAGCGGCTTTGCTCCGTATCGAGTCGCGATGGCATGGCTAAGCTCTTTGATGCGCTGATAAGCGCGCAGGCGCTTCTCAAGCGAGGCGACATCGGCGGATTCCTCCACAGAAAGCTCGAGGTTCGGAAGAAGCGATTTTGATTTTATGAGGAGAAGAGTCGACGCGATAAGAATGAAGTGTGCGGTTTCACCGAGTGGAAATTCCCGATGGGACTGGACGTAGACGATAAAATCATCTGCGACCTTGGCAAGCGAGATCTCATTGATAAGAAGTTTTCGCTTTTCTATGAGCGAAAGGAGCAAGTCAAGGGGTCCTTCGAAGCTCGAGGTTTTTGCAACAAAGGCCATACTACTCCCCCTGTGAGAGGAGGCGGTCGATTCTTGTAAGATCGCGCGGAAAGAGCGTCGCTTCTTTGACGTTTGGAAGATTAAGCATTCGCGCCGTTAAGCGCTCAAGACCTGTAGCAGAACCACCATGAGGGGGCATGCCAACCCTAAAGGCTTCCAGGTAAAAGCCAAATTTCTCTGGATCGAGGCCCCGTGCCCTCACCTTCTCAATCAACTCATCGTAGTGGTGGATACGTTGTCCGCCTGTAGAGATTTCAAGGCCACGAAATAGTAGATCAAAACTTTTTGAGTAACCAGGGTCACTCTCGTCCTCGTAGGTATAGAAGGGACGCTTACTCATCGGATAGTGCGTGACAAAAATAAAGTCGGAGCCATGTTCTTTGGAGGCCCATTCACACAGAGCGCGCTCGTGTTCTGGCTCAAGATCGGGTGCCTCCATGGATACTCCCAGAATCTTTTGGGCCTCTCGTAACTTGAGTATGGGAAAAGCAGTCGGAAGCATCACCGGGAGGCCGGATTTATGAACGATGTGTCGCATGGTGTTCTCAAGAGCTGCCATGACCTCGGTGTGATCCTTTATAAAGCCCATTTCAAAATCCATAGAGCTATACTCGGAAAGATGCCGCGTCGTTGCGTGCTTTTCACCACGAAATACCTTTGGAGTCGCAAAAGCTCTCTCGAACACGCCGACCATTATTTGCTTATAGAGTTGCGGTGACGTTGCCAGGTAGGCTTTGCGGTCGTAGTAGTACGACACTTCAAAGGCCGCTGCGCCGCCCTCCGCATCAGCTCCCGCAAGGGCTGGTGCCTGAAATTCAGTGAAATCTTGCCTCCGCATTCCTTCCCGGAATCCCTCGATAATGAGTTCTTGAAGTTTGAAAACGCGCCTTGCTTTCTCACTGCGTAGCGTATAGGGCTGATGATCAAGGTAGGTATCAATATTCACGTCCGCGTTAAGCTCGAAAGGAACCTCGGCCTTTGAGAGAAGAATTAAACCCTGAACCTCAAGCTCGATATCGCCGTTTGGCACCTCAGGATTAATATTTTTCTCGGGACGCATGTTTACACGCCCAGTTGCCTCAACGACAAATTCGTTGCGAATGTCCTTTGCCACCTCCATCGCCGCGCTTTTCGGGAGCACAACTCCTTGTACTTTCCCAGAGCGGTCACGAAAATTAAAAAAAATCATTTTCCCCTGATCCCGACGTACATCGATCCACCCAGCGATGGTTACCTCCTGCCCTGCGCGTTCTTTGAGGTTTTGTATAAGCGTTCGTGCCATATTCTATAGCGCTACGCCGATGCGTTCGCGAACCGTTTTCATTTTTGCCGATGCAATTGCCCGTGCTTTCTCTGAGCCCGTGGCTAGCACCTTTTTTACTTCGGTATCGGTAATGGCGTTCCGTCGCTCCCTGAAGGGTGCAAAATACTCATCAATGTCCTCGATAAGCACCTTTTTCAATGCCTGATAGTTGCCACGATTGCTTTCGTATATGGGGGCCAGTTCCTTCTCAGATTTAAAAAGATTATGTATGGCATACACATTTTCAGGACGATCACCTTTTGAATCTGTAATAATACTCATTACGGACTCTGCAATTTGATCTTTGGTAGCTGAAATGTAAATAGTATTTTTATAACTTTTACTCATTTTCCTACCGTCTGTACCCGGGACAACAGCTACTGATTTTAAAATCTGCTCTCGCGGCTCCTTAAATGTTTCTCCAAAGGTGCGGTTAAACTTTCCAGCAATGTCTCGTGCATACTCCACGTGCTGGCGCTGATCTTCCCCAACTGGAACCACATCGGTATCGTAAAGGACTATATCGGCCGTCATGAGTACCGGGTATGTGAAAAGACCTGTATCAGCATCCTTGCCGTTTGCAATGGCGTCTTTGTAAGCGTGAGCCAACTGTAACATCGATACGGGAGTGATACAGTCAAGAACCCACGCCAATTCGGTGTGCTCTGATACTTGGGATTGCTGGAAGATGATTGCTTTTTCGGGATCAATACCCGCGGCAAGATAATCACGGGCCATATCTACAATGTCCCGCTGTAAGGCCGATGAGTCGCGTACGGTTGTAAGTGCATGGTAATCGACAACACACAAAAATGTCTCGTAATGCAAATAGGTATCAAGAACCTGCTTGAGGGTGCCAAAATAGTTACCTAAATGGAGGTTGCCGGTTGGTTTGAGACCAGTAAAGGCACGCTCTTTTACTGCCATGAGAAAAAGTCTAGCAAAATAAGGGTTTTTCGAGAAGCTAGCCCTTCGCAGGGAGTTCCACCGTAAAGGTCGAACCCTTCCCCTCTCCGGGCGAAGTTGCAATGATGCGGCCGCGATGCGCCTCGACCATTTGCTTTGCAACGTAAAGCCCGAGCCCGGTACCCATAACGTTCACCTCGTTTGCGTTTTCCGCGCGAGTGAATTTATCGAACAACTTACCGAGGGTCGCCTTGGACATACCTACCCCCGTATCGGAGATAGACGTTATTACCATGGCGCGCCGGTTGTCTGCACCTACAGCAATGCTGATGGAGCCCCTCGGCGTATATTTGACGGAATTATCTATGAGATTTCCGATGACCTGCTTGATCTTTCCGGGGTCCGCTAACACCTTGTGCGTTCCCTGATCTTGCTTGATGGCGATCGAAAGCCCCTTCTGCTCTATGACGGGACGAAGCTCTTCAACGACCTCCCCCACCATTTCGCGCATATCAAACTCGCTCATCTCGTACTTCATCCTTCCTTGCTCGATACGAGAAACATTAAGAAAATCTTCGACCGATAGTGCCATATTTTTGCTTGATTCAGCTATACGCTCCAGCGCTTCCTTAATCCCAGCGGGAACAGCGCCGAAGGATCCCTCCAAAAGGAGCGAAGCATAACCGCGGATGGCCGTAATAGGGCTCCGCAATTGATGAGAGGCAATAGAAACGAACTCGCTCTTTAGCTTATCGAGCTCACGCAAACGCGCGTTTGCTTTTTCGAGGTCTTTGGCGAGTCGCTCGATCTCTTCGCGTGCGTGAACCTCTTTAAGAACGCTGCGGATGAGGAAAATACCAAATACGATGGTCGCGAGAAGGAGAACTATATTGGCAATTCGCTCTTGTGCGCTGGGAGCGATAGCAATACGCAGGAAAAAAATTACCCAGATGGCAATGGTAAAGAGCTCTGTCAAGATAACCTTCACGTTGAAGAGGTTGTACTTGAGAAGGTTGTAAATGCCGATGGCAGTGAGAGCAAACGTCACAAGAATCGGATTAACATAAAAAAGCGAGAAATCGCCGTATAGCGGAAAAAGCAAATTAAACGTAATCCCCAGCACCCCGGCGATGAAATTCGCCAGAATGGCAAAATAAATTTGATACGGGTCGAACTCTCGGTACCGCTCCTCCCTGGTGGTGCGAGTAAATTTTCTTAGAAGAATAAGTAAGCCAGCAAAAAAAACGCCTGAAAGCATGACAATAAATGCCGCGTAACCAGGTAAATTAAAGGCGATACGATCAGCAATCCCCTTCCCCGAGTGAATACTCTGGTATATGAGGGACGAGGTCGGTATGAGTGCCAAAAATACAAAGGTAGCGGCGGTTAAGAGTAGAGGGAAAAGGAGTGACCGGGCAGATCGATGCGGATAGTAGAGGGCGAACCAAAAAAAGGAAAGGTACGCTAAGTATCCAAAAATATAGTGCGCGTGGAGAGCATAGGAAAAGAAACGGAGCGGAAGGTTTGGTATTCCAGTGAGGAGGGTCGCAAAGGACCAGAGGCTCGCAAAAACGGATATGAGGGCGTAGAAAGCAACCACTGCTCGTTTGTTGCTGTGGACATAGACAAGCGTCGCAAAAACAAGATTTATTGGTCCAAACACCAGCAAGAGAATCTCCCGAAGATCCATATAGGAATAAGTGTACCGCGGCTATCAGACAAAAAAGAAACGGCCAACGCAGAGTGCATTGGCCGTGGCGGAGTTCAGCAAGGAGATCTCAAGCAGCAAGCCGCAGGCGCGGCCGAGGCTTCAGATACAGGTCGTAGACGTCGTCTGCGGCCTTTCCGAAGAGGGTGATGGTCTCGAGGATAGCACCCTCGAGTTTCGATTTCCTCTCCTCATCGTTGCCAAAACCACACAGTGCACGCGCCAGATCTTCATCGATCTGCCGATGCGAGGGCCCGTGGTCGTGCGGAGAGAGGTGGACCTCACCCCACAGCCACTTTTTGATTGGAAAAACCGACACGAATGCAGGCGAGCGACGGGAGAGGCGCGCGGAAAGTCCTTCCGCGGTATACTCCGTCCCCGCAAGTACGGAGTAGTGGCGCCATAGCTGCGAATTGGAGGCGCTGTCGAGAAGCTCTTGAACGCCCTCGGCGATCGGACCGCTGAGGTCTTTGATCTTGAGACTCTGAGCATCGGCAGCCCAGGTCGCAGCGTGAGAGCCTTCCTCGGCTTTCATGTGCCGGAGGGCACGCGCGAGCGAAGAAAGCGTATCGCGTGTCACCTCGTGTCCAAACTTCTCGGCGAGCGACTTGCGCTGCTGAATGAGTTCCCGGCCGCGCTTGTCGATCACTTCTTCGAAACCCTTCACGAACGGCCAGAAGCCGCGGTGAAGAGCGCTTATCGCCTTCCGATCGCCGGTTGCAGCTGCACTGATGAGACGTGAGCCTTCGACTTGCCGCACGGCGGCGGCCCGAAGGACCCCCTCATCGAGGAGGCCCTCGTGATGGAAAAGAAGTGTGGTCATTGCTGAACCCCTTGCTTTGGTTGTTGCGGAACGTACCGCTTAGAATAACAACACAAAAAAGCAAAAGTTGCAATGAAGTTACCCACAAAGCGCCGCAGTCTCGCCTACAACCCCTCGTCGCGCAGCTTCTCTATCAGCTCGACTGCCTTGCGGGGAAGCTTTCCCGGCATGGGAACAGACACCTCTATGAGAAGGTCTCCGCGGCGATTTTTCCCCGACGGGACCCCTTTTCCGCGCACGCGTAATAGCTCCCCGCTTCCTATCCCCGAAGGAATGGTGACGGTAATAACGCCGTCGAGCGTGACCACGTCATGCTTGCCGCCAAGAAGTGCCTCCGTGAGCTTGATGGGGAGTCTCATGTGGATATTCTGCCCGTCCTTACGAAAGCGGCGATCGGGTTCCACGTGAACCTTCACGTAAAGATCCCCTGGGGTTCCGCTCACAAGCGCCTCGCCCGCTCCCGAAAGGCGGATCATTTCGCCGTCGTCGATGCCGGTCGGAATGACGATGGTAAACTCCTCTTCCTTGCGACGCACACCTGCCCCATGGCAGCGTTCGCATTTTTCTTTTGGGAGCTCTCCGCGTCCATTGCAGGTACGGCAGGTCGACGTAGTTGAAAAAGTCCCAAGCACGGACGCTTTGGTCTCACGGATAGTGCCCTTGCCGTTGCAGGTCGTGCAAGAAACCAAGGCGGAACCCTTCCTGGCGCCGGAGCCGCCGCACAGGTCGCAGACAGAGGTCTTGGTCAAAAGAACCTTGCGAGTCGTGCCAAAAATCGAATCCCGAAAAGGTACCGCCATGTCTATCGAAATGTCACGCCCTCTGCGCTCCCGCGCGGACCGTCCGCCGAAAAAGTCGCTAAAAATATCTCCCAAATCGAACTCCATGCCCTCAAACCCCTGCCCGCCAAAGCCTTGGAACCCGGAGAAATCGAACCCGGCCCCACCTTGGCCTCCCACAGAGCCGTACGCGTCGTACTGGGCCCGCTTCTTGTCATCTGAGAGTATGGCGTAGGCTTCACTTATTTCTTTAAACTTGGCATCATCGCCGCTTCCCTTGTCGGGGTGATATTTGTGCGCGAGCTTGTGGAACGCTTTTTTGATCTCCTCTTTCGAGGCGCCCTTTTCTACGCCCAGTATGTGGTAGTAGTCCTTGCTCATACTTGGTATCATAGAGCTTGGAAGAAGAAAGTAAAGGCGGGAGTGTCTCATGTTATCATCTCACCGACCTCACGGCCCCCCGCTTGGCCCGGCTCTTCGAGAGCACAAACGTGAGAAGCCGTTTGCGATCCTCAAGGAGTGCAGGTGTGTGGATCCCGATCGTTACGAACGCATCGCGACGCACCTGCGGCATCGACTTCTTTTGTCGATCATGCAGCCGCTCATGCGGTTCGGCCACTCGCTCGGCCTTCTCTGACGTAAAACCCCGCCGTGCGGGGTTTTACTTAGGAATTATCGGGTTTGTCTTTGAAGTCTGCGTCCCGAGCCTCTCCTTCAGAGCCAGGCCTTTCCCTACCTTCGGCGCTTTTCATGGCCTCCCCTATTTTCCCAAGACTCTGTGACAGAGCCTCTGAAGCCGATCTTATGGCAGCGACCTCCGGTGCGTCTTTCACTTTACGAAGATCGCCTACTTTGCCCTCGATTTCTTGTCGTATGCTTATCGGAACCTTATCGCCTGCATCCTTAAGGGCCTTTTCGGACGTGTAGATAAGCTGATCGGCGATATTGCGCGCCTCCACGAGCACTTTTTTCTTTTCGTCATCGGCAGCGTGCGATTCAGCGTCTTTTTTCATGCGCTCGATATCTTGCTCTGAGAGACTCGAGCGCGCTTCTATCCGGATGGACTGCTCTTTGCCGCTCGTCTTATCCTTTGCCTTAACACTGAGAATACCGTTTGCATCTACATCGAAACCGACTTCTACCTGGGGCGTACCGCGCGGAGCTGGTGGAATCCCGTCCAGGATAAATCGTCCGAGCGATTTGTTGTCCGCAGCCATCGCTCGCTCTCCCTGAACGATATGGATCTCTACTGAGGTTTGGTTGTCCGCTGCAGTTGAAAAGGTCTGCGAACGGCTGGTCGGAATGGTGGTGTTGCGCTCGATGAGTTTGGTCGCAACACCTCCAAGCGTCTCAATGCCAAGAGAAAGAGGGATGACATCGAGCAGAAGAACATCCTTGACTTCACCCTGGAGAATCCCTCCCTGAATGGCCGCACCGATGGCCACGACTTCATCGGGATTGACGCCCATGTGCGGTTTTTTCCCAAAAAATGCTTCGACAGCCTTTTGGAGCGCAGGCATTCGGGTCTGGCCTCCTACCAGAATGACTTCATTGATATCGGGAAGCTTAAACGCAGAGGCATCCATCGCGCGCTTCGTGATGGTCATGGCGCGGTCAACGAATTCTGCAGAAAGCTCCTCGAGCTTCGCTCGTGTCAGTTTAATAAGGAGATGACGTGGACCGGAGGCATCGGAGGTCAAAAAGGGAATGTTTACCTCTGTTTCGAGTGCCGTCGAGAGCTCGATTTTAGCCTTCTCCGCCGCCTCGTCGAGGCGTTGCCGCGCGAGGGCGTCAGTGCGCACGTCGATGCCGCTTTCTCTTTTGAATTCATCGGCGAGCCAATTGATGATCTTCTGGTCGAGGTCTTTGCCGCCGAGATGTGCGTCGCCGTCGGTCGATTTGACCTCGATGACATCATTTCCGACCTCAAGGACGGAGATATCGAAAGTCCCGCCCCCGAAATCAAACACGACGATTTTTTCGTCTTTCTTGCGGTTGAATCCATAGGCGAGAGCTGCGGCGGTTGGCTCGTTGATGATGCGCTTTACCTCAAGTCCCGCTATCTTTCCCGCATCCTTGGTCGCCTGACGCTGAGAGTCATTAAAGTACGCCGGGACAGTGATGACAGCCTCTGTGATTTTCTCGCCAAGGCGCGCCTCAGCATCAGCCTTGAGCTTTTGGAGAATCATCGCCGAAATTTCTTCCGGGCGATACCACTCTTCCCCCATCTTTACTTCGAGACCGCCATTTTGGGATTTGCGGGTCTCAAAAGGGACACTCTCGCGGTCTTTGGCGACACCAGGCTCGTCAAAATTATGCCCTATAAAACGCTTTATCTGATAGACGGTATTTTTGGGATTGGTCACGCCTTGGCGTTTTGCCAAAAGCCCCGCGAGGCGCTCTCTGGTCTTCGATAGTGCTACCACCGACGGGGTCGTACGGGCTCCCTCGCTATTTTCCAAAACACGCGGTTCCCCTCCTTCAACGATAGCCATCGCCGAGTTGGTGGTTCCGAGATCTATTCCCAATATTTTTGCCATATAATTTTATTACGATTTATTTGCTGCGGTATTCTCCTATCTGGACCTTTGCCGGACGAAGTATTTTACCATGTTGCTCGTAGCCAGGTTGTAGAGTCTTCATTACTGTATGATCTTCGCTTTCACGTTCTACCTCAATTTTGCCGAGAGATTCATGTCGCTGTGGATTAAAAGACTCGCCCGTCGGGCTAAAGGAAGCCACACCGTTATTTTCGAGAAGCTTGTGAAGACCCCGGCGTATACCCTCCATCCCCCTCCGGAAGCCCTCAGGCGCTTCCTTCCAGCCTGGCGCCGCCGCGGCCATGTCAAATTGATCGAGAAGCGGGATAAGTTCCTCGATCACCTCGGCTGCACCAAAGCGGCGCGAATCTGCCACTCGGGCATCGGCGTCGCGCTTGAAATTGACGAAATCGGCTTTCGCCCGCTGCCAACCATTTAAATAGTCCTGCTTCTCTTCCACCGCTTTCTTCAGCCTTTCGCGGAGTCTCTTGAGATTGTCGGCAGGCAAGGCGTCTTCGTCAAAAACGACGTCGTCTTCCCCATCTGGCATGGAGAAATACTAGATGAAAATTCAAGCTTGTCAAATTTTTTCTTTTTGCTACCGTGCGTGCGGATAGAGAAAGGAGCATTCATGTCTAAAACCCGTCACGTGGAACTTACGGTCGTGTGCCATGCCTACACGCTCCGGCCAGATTCGGCATTTGCCCACCTCGAGATACGCGACAGCAGAGCTGCTGCACGCCGATTTACGGGTGTGCGACAGCTTGGCGACGCCTTTTTATTCGCCTACGCATTCAAGACGCACCTTGAAGCTGATTCACGAGGCAAGGGCGAGCACGTGGAAGTCACCATAAGACTCGACGGTCCATCGTGGGACTACCCCCATTACCGTAAAGGCGCAGCCACGGCAGACTCCTATGGGAAGCTTGGCAAAGGATTCTTGCTCTCGGGAAGTTGAAAGCAATACCCACTCGCAAGAGTGGGTATTTCTACCCCTTAACGCTACGTTTTTCTCAATGCGTACAAAAGGCACCGACAGGAGCCTTTGTGTGCTAGCGTTTTGACCACTGCGGCGCACGGCGGGCCTTCTTGAGGCCGAACTTGCGGCGCTCTTTCGCGCGGGGATCGCGTTTGAGGAAACCGGCGGATTTTAGAAGCTTGCGAAGCTGCGGATCATAGGCGACAAGAGCGCGAGCCACACCATGACGCATCGCTTCCGCCTGGGAAGAAATACCGCCGCCCATAAGCTTAACGGTTACTTTAAATTTCTGTGGAATAGCGGCAAGTTCAATCGGTGAAAGAGCCGCATGCTGGAGTTCTTTTACCGGGAAATAGTTCGCTAGATCTTTTTCATTGATATCGACACTAATCTTTCCTGCGGGGGTAATGCGCACTCGTGCGATAGAGGTCTTGCGTCGGCCGATTCCTTCGATGTATTTTGCGTCAGTCATATTAGTTCTCGACCGTGAGGCGCTTCATGGCGAGCGGGCGCTGGCGATTGCGCGGGAGCATGCCGTAGACCGCAAGGCGCACCACTTCGGGATAGCCCTTTTTTTCAACCAATTCGCGCATAGTGAGCGTCTTGAGACCTCCCGGGTACCCGCTGTAACGCTGGTAGGTTTTTTGCTTCGGCGCTTTCTCAGAAATAGAGAGCCTGCCGGCGTTTATGACCTTGACCTGGTGCGGAACTGGCGCATGTTTACTGAAAGACGCCTCATGTTTACCCATGAGTTTATGGGCCGCCTCTGAGGCGATACGCCCGAGCCTTTTCCCCTGTGCGTTAATGATAATTTCCATGGCTTATACGAACTCGATGACCGCCATCGGCGCCGCGTCGTTTCCGCGGCTTCCCAGCTTCAGGATGCGGGTGTAACCACCCGCGCGGCCCTCGTATTTCTTGGCAACGCTCTCAAAAAGCTTTTTGGTCGCTTTCTCGTTGCCTCCAAGCCGAGAGATCGTGAGACGCCGCGATGCAAGCGTACCAGATTTGCCATGAGTCACCAAGCGCTCCACGAATGGCCTAAGTTCCTTCGCTTTTGCTTCCGTCGTGGTAATTTTGCCGTGCTCAATAAGCGATACCGCGAGCGAACGAAGGAGGGCGCGGCGTGAGCTGTCGCGTCGTCCCAATTTTCGATTTCGATCGTGGTGCCGCATAAAGATTACTTAAGGGTGATTCCAAAATTCGAAAGTGCTCGGCGTATTTCCTGGAGACCTTTCTCGCCGATACCTTCGATCTCGAGAATGTCATCTTCGCGCTTGCGGGCAAGGCCGCCCACGGTGCGGATGTTGGCATTCGTGAGGGCGTTCACGGTGCGCGCCGAGAGGTCGAGTGATTCAATGCGGGTCTTTAGATACTCGGTATCGACCGGTTTGTCGGCATTCATAATCTCCTCCGAGGCGGAGACTGGGGACTCGATGATCTCCTCCTTGAAGCCAACGATGGAGCGAAGTTGATTGATCATGATTTCGATTGATTTCTCAAGGGCTTCTTTTGGCGTTATAGTGCCGTCGGTCTCGATGAAGATCCTCAGTCGATTGAAGTCAGTCCGGTCGCCCACGCGCATGTTTTCCACCTCGTAATTGACGCGACGGATAGGGGTAAAGATGGCGTCAAGGGAAATGGCACCGATATCGACCTTTTCTTTGCGAAGCACCTCCTTCGCGACGTAGCCAAGGCCTCGTTCAACGGTTGCTTCGAGTTCGAGCGCGGCCTTACCAGTTATCTCGGCGAGATGTTGCGCCGGGTTGAGAATAGTGACCTGGCCGGGCACGGTGAGATCGGCGGCGGTGATCCTTACGGGGCCCTTAACCTTAAGCGTAATGGTCTGGGGGTCGTCCGTCGTCATCGAAATCCGGATCTTTTTTAGGTTAAGGAGGAGCGTGATGACGTCTTCCTTAACGCCTTCAATGGTCGAAAACTCGTGCGGTACGCCTTCGATCTTTACTGCGGTTATAGCTGCCCCGGGGAGAGACGATAAGATGATGCGGCGAAGGCTATTGCCGAGCGTATGGCCGTAGCCGGGATAGAGCCCATCGATCTCGTATGAGCCAGAAAAGCCCGATTCGTCGACGATGCGCGGCTTGCTGGGAAGTGCAACGTTGTATTCCATAGTAAAATAAAGTGAATAAATTTATAAAAAATTAACGGCTATAGAATTCCATTACCGAGGCGTAGTCGAGATTGCTGGTGCCGGCCTCATAGACAGGCTCGCCCACCACTGCGCCTTCAAGTTTCCCTGCGTCAAACGTAAGCCAGTTTGGCGCCTGCACCTGCGCCATGCGTTCCGCATGGGCGACGAAAAGCGGCGACGACTGACTTCCCTTGCGAACGGAAACGATCTCCCCTTGCGAGACCTGGTAGGAGGGGATCGTCACGCGCTTCCCCGCCACCTGAATGTGACCGTGAGCGACCATCTGACGAGCGCCTCGGCGGGTCGGTGCGATACCCATGCGATAAACAACGTTGTCGAGGCGCCGCTCGAGCGTACGATGAAGCTCGGCAATGGTTTCTGCGCCACGCTTCTGCGCGGCCGTGTTAACGTAGCGGGCAAGCTGACCCTCGGTGATGCCATAGGTGAAGCGGACTTTCTGCTTCTCGATGAGCTGGCGGCCATAGTCGGTGAAACTGCGCGGGTGCTTGCCGCCGCGCGAACGCGCTCGGCGCTCGGCTGAGAGCGCGAATTTCTGGGTTTGAGTCTTCTCGAAGACGCCGGCCCCCAATCGTTTTGCGATTTTATATCGTGGTCCTATTTTCATGTTAGACGCGGCGTGGCTTAGGAGGTTTGGGGCCGTTGTGCGGAACAGGGGTACGGTCCTGAATGGACCCCACGTTAATGCCTTTCCCGACGAACGCGCGCATAGCGGATTCGCGGCCCGCGCCGACCCCCTTGATGACAACGTCGACTTCTTTGACCCCAAGTGCGGCCGCTTTCTCCCCGATGAGCTCGCCGACCTTGGCGGCCGCGAACGGCGTACCTTTTTTCGCACCCTTAAACCCAAGAGCGCCCGAGGTAGACCACATCACAGTATTACCAGCCTTGTCGGCGAGGAGGACCTTCGTGTTGTTGTAGGTCGCTTCGATATTGAGAATACCGGCATCTATCTTTTTTCGGGACCCACGCGAAAGAGCTCGCGACTTTTTGCCTGCATCGACTTCCCCGCCCGCTTTTCGTGCTACGCGCTTTTTTCCCATAGTAACGTTATGTTTTCTCAACGGTGCGACGGCCACTAGCCATCGTTTTGCGGACGTTACCGCGGACTGTGCGCGAGTTGGTCTTCGTCCGCTGACCACGGACCGGCAGGCGACGGCTGTGGCGCACCCCACGGTAGGCCTTGATATCCTTAAGCCGCTTGATGTTTCCGGAGATTTCTCGCTTGAGCTCGCCCTCTATTTTGAAAGAATCCTCTATGATCTTGCGGATACGGTTCTCCTCATCGGCAGAAAGGTCTTTGGCTTTTTTCACACCATCAATGTTCGCTTGTCGAAGGACGCTCAGTGCTCGGCTTCGGCCAATGCCATAAACCGCCGTGAGGGCAAACGGCATTCTCTTGTTATCGGGAATAGTGATACCTGCAATACGCATCGTGACTCAATCGATTATGCTTGTGGTCTATCCCTGGCGCTGCTTGTGCCGAGCCTCGCTCGTGCACGTGACGTACCACTTGCCGCGTCTTTTTACGAGACGGCAATTGTTGCATCGTTTCTTGATCGAAGCTCGTACTTTCATATGTTTTCCAAACAGCACGAAAACCGCAGGGCAGTTTTATGTATAAACGCGACGGGTTAATGGCGACGGACAATACGTCCCTTCCCCCCGTAGGGGTCGAGAAGCACCGTCACTTTATCGCCGACGAGGACACGTATACGGTTCATACGCATCTTCCCCGCAAGATAGGCCAACAGAAGCTCACCGCCCTGGAGTTGCACCCGAAACAGCGTATTGGGCAGAGCCTCAACGACCTGCCCTTCTACTTCAGGCTGTAACTTCTTATCAGCGTCCATCCTTTGCGAATAGACCACACTGTATCAGGACCTCCTATTTTCGTCAAACATTGCAGTGTCGGCGGCTAATTCTCCGTTATGATGCGTATGCCCTTGGGGTTTACCGGAAAGTGTCCCTTCCAAAAAGGCCGTATGGAGACAGTCGCCTTGGATATCGCATTTTTAAAGGCTGGGTCGTTGTTTACCAACGTGCTGAGGGCCTCTTTGGCTTTCCCGGCGAGATTTTGTTGGAGGGCCGCTGGGTCAAAGGTGTAGCGAATACGTGCATTGCCCGAGATGGTGCCTGTGACAGACTCCTCCAGGGGATTGCTTGCTCCGGTAAAAACGACCGTCAGCTCTTCTGGATTGTCAAGCTGGACCGGCTCGTCCTCATACTGGGCGACGGTTCCCTTCGCGATCGTCGAAGCGAACGCTTCGGCTCGAAGAATGATTGCCGAAAGGGTCGCTTTTTCGGTCACCACTGCCTGACCGTTGCTTTCCGTCGTTGGCTGAAGCTCAAAAGTGGCGGTCGCTCCGCTTTCGTAGAGAAGATATCCTGCAGGTTTTTGCGCCTGAGCTTGCGTCAGAAGCTGTCCTCGCAATTCCTTCTCGAGATCGGTGCGTATTTGAACAAGGTCGGCTGTTGGAACGACAGGGCGTTTGCCGACAAAGCCTCCAGTTATGGGTGTTTTGCTGCGTGCATAAAACTTGTCGTACTGCGGGGTTCCTTTAAAACCGGGGATAGTGAAATCCGAGAGACTGATGTTATACGGATCCCCGGGCTGATCGGCTACGACGTCCACCTCGATGGATCCAGGAACGTTTTGCCCATTCTCTTTGTGGATTCCTGGGACCGTTATCGATTCCGGGATGCGGTAGATGAGGCCGCTTCCGGTCTCGAATCGCGTATTTTTGATAAGGCGCTGACCTTGGGTTGCATAATTGTTGTATACGACGATACGCCCGGTCGCTTTTATCGAAACATTTTCCTCCCCCGTCGGCGTGACCTGTCGGACTCCGCTACGCTCGACAGTCTCGACCTCGAACGAGAGGCCAGTGGAGGCGTCCTTCTTTGCCTGAAACGAAAGTGCGTCCACTTTGACCGGCTGTACGTGGGCAGAGACGCGCACCGTCGCACCACCGAATAGGTAAGAAAATCCAATGGTGAGAAGAATAAGACCGACCCCCCCTGCAATGAGCACCCTCGCGCTCGGCACCAATCGACGTCCAGAAGGTTCGGGTGGTGTTTCCGACACCATTGATTGCGGCTGCGTTGGAGGGGGAGGCAGAGGGGGTGGGGGTGGCGAGGGACGCGATGTCTGGGGACTTATTGTCTGCATTACCTCGGCGAGGCGTTTGCGTGGTCGGCGTGGCGGAAGAATATCCTGAAGCGGCTGTTTTGCCATATCAGTTTCAGTATAGCGCGCCGTAATCCAAGATAAAAAGTGGATTACTGAGCGCCAAAGCGGGATACGTAGAGCGCTTCAAGTCCTAGTTGCGCATCGGGAAACTGGTTTATCTCCGCGCCGACCGCGTTCGCAATGGCATCCTTCGTCAAAAGCGCGACCTGGAACGGATCACCGAGACTGGTGTACTGTGCGCAGCTGCTGTCCGCGAACACCTGTGCGAACCAGGCACCGAACTGCGGCTCGGCAAGGAGATAGAGTTTCGACGGCAAGGGTTTCAGATTTGCAAGCGTATTACATGTTTGGGCGAACGATGAGAGTGCTTTAACGCGAGCTTTTTCGAGATGCGCTTCAAGCGTTTTATCCTCTCCTGAGCGAGCTTGCATCGAAGTAGCTAGGAGGTACAAGGATAATGCCTCCTCCGGGACAGTCTTGCGCTCCGTCGTGAGCGCACGCAAAAGATGATTGGTACCAAGGGGGGAAGATACCGTCTCGCGGAGGACATCACCCTCGACAAGCGATACCTCGGTCACCTCCTGTTCGACTGTGGCAATAAGGTAGTTGTCTGGTTCCGTGAAAATGCTCCCGATGGTTTTGTAGTACGCAAGCGACGCGCTGTGGAACAAGGGGGTGCGCCCAAGCGCGTGATAGACGACGGTGGAGACGGTCTGAAATACTCTCGACGATACGACGCTTTCAAACATCGCGACCGAAAACGTCGTGACTCTTTTCCCTGCAGGCCGGGAAGTGGGGTATCCATTGAGAAGCACTTGGACCGGCATATGCTCAACAAGCTTTGGTGCATGCTCGATTTGCTCCCCGGTCGTTACCTCGCCGGAGGCTAAAAAGTCGTCGACAGCTGCCTTATTGACGGCGGCGAGCATGGAATCGGTGACCATAAACGGACGTGGTTGACCCATCGAGGTCACTTTTGAGCGCGACAGGTACCAGGGAGCGCCGAATACGACGTGCACTTCATGCGGACGCCCATTTTTCTTGATCGCGGGGCTTTCGGAGAGTTCCTTGGTCGCAGCGTTGAGAGAATCCTCCATCGCCTTGGCGAAGCGTCGAAAATCGAGGCTCTCTTGGAGCGGCATGGGGTAGCGCTTCGCGAAAAAAACTGACCTAGGAACGTGTTTTGCGTCATCCCCGCGCGTGAAATAAAGAGCTCCAACGGAGCCGCTCCCTATCTCAAGGAGCGCGACCGGACCTCCACTGACAGCTTTTCGCAGCGGGGATAACAAGCTCATACGCTAAGTATAGCCTGTACTTACGCAAACACAGCTCTGATACGCCGCACTCCTGCGGATATCGCCTCCTCTTTCTCGATGCGAAACCTTTTACCGTCGACGCTAAGCTTCGCGGTGTTCGTCACATGCGGCCCCCCACAAAACTCAAGCGAATACTTGCCCACTTTATAGACCCGCACCTTGTCTGCGTACTTTTCTTCAAAAAGACCGATCGCACCTCGCTTTTGTGCCTCTTCCAACGGAATATCCTCGTAAGAAACGGGAAGTGCTTCAGCAATACGAGCGTTCACGATATCCTCAACTTTCCTTTTTTCCTCATCAGTCATTTTCCGCGGATAGGCAAAGTCAAACCGAAGCCGCTCAGGAGTGATATTACTTCCCTTTTGGAGAGCTCCGTGTCCCAAAACATCACGTAGCGCCTGGTGCAAGAGGTGGGTAGCAGTATGGTATCTCACCGACATTTCGGAGTGGTCCGCAAGACCTCCTCTAAATTTCTGTTCGGAGCGGGCTCGAGAGAAATCTTGGTGCTTTTTCATTTCAACGCGGAAGCTGTCCTCATCAACGTCTAGGCCTCGTTCCCGGGCGACTTCCGTGGTCAGCTCGAGTGGGAATCCATACGTGGAAAACAGCTTGAACGCGTCGGGGCCTGAAATTTTTTTTCCCTTCAGTTTGTCGAACATTCGCATTCCGAGCCCGAGGGTTGCGCGAAACTGTCGTTCTTCTTTCTGGATGACTTCCTCTATAACCCGCCCCTCCTGCTGGAGCTCAGGGTAAATTTTGGCATATTGCGTTGTAATGCTAACGACAAGACGATGCAGACTGTTAACAGCAACTCCCAGCTGGTCCGCGTAGCGTATCGCACGACGCAAAAGTCGTCTCACAACATATCCGGCCTCAGCGTTGCTTGGCAGCACGCCTGTCGCAATGAGGAAAACTGCTGCTTTCAGATGATCTGCAATGATGCGGAACTGGCGTTGGTGCCCTTCGTATGCTCTATCCGATAGAAGCGCGACGGATTTTAGGATCTCTGCATATCCTGCCTTGAAAACATCCGGTTCGTTCTGGGAGACAGCGGCTATGCGTTCGAGCCCGCCGCCGAAGTCGACGTTTTTCTGGGGAAGTTTGCTGAACGTGCCGTCAAGATTTTTTAAGTACTCCATAAAGACCGAGTTCCCTATCTCGAGAAACCGTCCGCAATCGCAGTTAGGATGGCAATGTTTCCCAAATTTTTCGTTGTGTAGCCCTCCAAAGTCATAAAAAACTTCTGAATCTGGGCCCCCCGGCTCACCTGCGGGCATGTTCTCCGGCACTCCGGAGCGGCTCCACCAGTTTTTCTTCGCGTCATAGTAGAAAATGCGCCCGCCCTGCATTCCCTTTTCATACCCGTTGATCTCAGCGCCTATAACGACATCCTTTGCCTCGATTCCCTTCCCTTTGAACAACTTTTTCCAAATCCCCATTGCCTCATCATCACGGGGAATGTTGTTTTTCTCGTCACCAGCAAAAACTGTCACGTAAAGATTTTTTGGATCAAGCCGGATTTCTTCAGTAAGAAATTCAAAGAACCACGGAATTTGCTCTTGTTTGAAATAATCGCCGAGCGACCAATTGCCAAGCATTTCAAAAAATGTTGTGTGACGATTGTCTCCGACTTCCTCGATGTCCATCGAGCGAAAGCATTTTTGAGAGTCGACAAGACGCTTCCCTTGTGGGTGCGGAGATCCCAGAAGATACGGCAAGAGCGGTTGCATACCAGAGCCCGTAAAGAGGGTCGTCGAATCGTTTTCCGGGCGCAACGAAGCCGACGGGATCACCGTATGCCCCCGCCTTTTGAAAAACTCGAGGTATCTGCTTCGTACCTCGGAAATCGTCATACGCTCGATAGTACGCTATTTTTTCCGCTTCGGGAACGTGCCCGCCATTGCAACTGAGAGTTTGTCGGGATGAATGTATTTTTTGATCGCTCGAGCAACGTCGACATTCGTCACACTCTGAATCTTGTCTCTCCATGCGCTTAACTGTGACAGGTCATGCCCCTCGTTGTGGAGAAGCGAGAGAATCGCGTGCGCGAACTTAGTGGGAACCGCCAAATCAATAAGGTAACGCCCGATCATCTTTTGTTTGGCTTCGCGGACTTCTTTCGGGGTAAGCCCTTTCGTCACGAGCTCGTTAAGAACGTCCGCGATCGCTTTCCGACCTTTGTTAAGAAGCGACGGCGCAAATGTTGCCCAGATGTTCCAATGTCCATCCACGTTGTCTACGAAACCGCCAAGGGTCGCATATATACCGTAGGTTAAGCCGCGTTTTTCGCGAACTTCCTGGAACAGACGGGCGGAAAAATCCGATCCGAGCGCACCCATGAGGACCGCGAGAGTATAAAAATCTTTATGGGATCTCCGGATGCCGAGCCGTGAACCAAGGATTATATCGATACTTGTCTTGTGCAGTAACTCCACTTCTTTTGTTTGAGGGCGCGCTTCGAACGCCGAATCTGTTTTGAACTCATCAAGGCGCAAACCTTGCCAAAAATGGAACGCTTTCGTCGCAGCAGAGGCCGCACCATGCACCGTTGTGTCGCCAACGCACACAAGGAGAAGCTCCCCGGTGCCGACTGCGTGCTGCCAAAATGCGACGAGATCTTTCCGCGTTAGCGATCTGACCACCGCAAGCATTTCTTCAGGAAAGTAGGCGAAATTCGGATGCGTTTTTGGATACACCGATTTCCAAAATGCGATCCTCGCCATACTTCCGGTGTTCTCTTTATCCTGATGCAGTACCGTCATGAACCGTTTTTTAGCAATCTCAAATTCTGCCTTCGCGAAAAGCGGCTCACGTAGCATCTCGCCCACGAGAACGTAAAGTTCCGGGATGTTTTTGCGAAGCGCTCGCACGGAGAAGACGAGGTGGCGTCCTTCGCGGCTGAAATCGATCCGGGCACCTCGATCGTCCAGGAAATCATGAATTTCTTTTTTGCTTCGACGTCTGGTTCCCTCATCGAAGAGCATGGCCGCGAGGGTCGAGAGAGCATACTGGCGAGGGCTTACCGCATCTCCAAGGTCGACGCTGCCCAGCGTGTAGGTAACGCCGGTGAGGCCTCCAGGCGCGACAAAGAGCTTCACGCCTTTTCCGATTTTGACCGTATGGATTTTTGGATGGAGTGCTCTCATGCTATACGCCTGTTCCGATAAAATGCCCTGTGGTTTGTGCGGTCGCAACCAGATATTTTGCGGCGGCCCTTTGTACCTTCCCTCGGGTCACACTCTTCACCTGATTAAAAAAAGTGGCGAAAAATGTCCAGTCGCCCATCGCTATCGCTTCGTTAAGCACGCTACCCTCCTGGTAAATACCATCGCGGAGAAATGAAAGCTCCACCAATAGCTGTTGCTTCGCTCGCTCAACTTCTGTGTTAGTCGGACCAGCTTTGGCGATCGCTTCAAATTCCTTTTCGATGATCCGCTGCGCATCTTCGTGCTTCGCGCCGCGCGTGAGGTACGCGTAGGTTATGTAGAGCCCGGGATCGTGAAAAGCAAAATCAAATACAAAAACCTCCGACGCGAGACCTTTATCGACAAGCATCTTGTACAAACGACTTCCTTTTCCGCCTGCGAGTATTTTCGAGAGCACTTGGAGTGGATAAGTGTCGGCGCTCAAGCCTTTGGGGATTTTGTGCGCAATCCCTATGAGATTCGTCGTCTGCCCTTCTCGCCTTATCTCCACGAACCGCGGTCCTTCCTGAGGTGGCTCGACCGTATATACCTGCGGAATGTTATGGGGCGCCTTTGGTATGCTGCCAAAATATTTTTTGCTCAGCCGGAGGGCCCTGTCTTCGCTTATATCTCCCAAAAGCGTAAGCGTCGCATTGTTGGGCCAATAGAACGTGTCGTAGAACTCACGTAGCCGCCCCACAGGAACATTTTCGATGTCGCTTTTCCAACCAATCGTTGGATGATGGTATGGATGGGCATGAAAAGCGGTCGCCCAAAGCTCTTCATCAAGGATTTGCATTGGATCGTTCTTGCCGCGCTCGAACTCATTGCGCACCACGGTCATTTCGGATTTAAGATCATCCGCCGAAAAGAGAGCCCCGCGCAGGCGATCGGCCTCTATCGCAAGCGCGAGATCAGCATGCTCTTTTGCCACGACCTCCCAGTAGTTGGTGCGGTCCATCCAGGTCGTCGCGTTTAGTTTTGCGCCAATACGCGAGAGCAATATATCGGAAAGCTTTCCGTTCTTTCTGTTGAACTTTTTTGAGCCCTTAAAAAGGAGATGCTCAAGGATATGGGTCGCGCCGGTATGGCCAGCCGCCTCGTTGCGGGAACCCACATGAAACGTAACCATCACCATGACGACAGGGGCTGTTTTCTCTTCCCGGTGGAGAATGCGCAAATCATTGCTGACGAGCCGGTATTCGCGGACACCGCCCTTCTGCTGTACAAAATCGATGCCCTCAGGGAGTTTCCGCTTCGCCTTCATGGCAAGGAGTATACCTTCCCACGCAGTAGCGAGAAAGCCTGCTAGACTACCTCCATGGGAGCCGCTCCGAATGTAAAAATCGCGCCGGAGTGGCGAAAACTTCTTACGGAGGAATTCGGCAAACCCTACTTTCAGGAGCTCAGTGAGCGTGTTCGGGCAGAGTATTTAGCCGAAAAAGTATTTCCCCACCCGAGCCGCATTTTCCGTGCATTTGAGCTGTGTAAGCCTGAAGACATCAAAGTGGTTATTCTCGGCCAAGACCCCTATCACACCCCCGGTGTCGCCGATGGTCTGGCGTTTTCAAGCTTTGAGAAAAACACAATTCCTCCCTCACTTCAAAACATGTTCAAAGAAATCGAGGCGGAGTTCGGCATTGCCTGTGAGCGAAGCCCGGATCTTACACGCTGGGCAAGGCAGGGAGTGCTTCTCCTCAACGCTTCGCTTTCGGTGCGCGCCGGTGAGGCCAACTCTCATGCCGACTACGGCTGGCACCTGTTCACCGATGCTGTCATTCGAGCAATTTCAGCTGCCAGCGTGAATGTGGTTTTTATGCTCTGGGGAGCGTTTGCTGGCAAGAAGGAAGCCCTTATCGACTGGGAGAAACACCTGGTGCTCAAATCCGCCCACCCCTCCCCACTCTCCGCGCACAAGGGGTTTTTCGGGAATAACCATTTCAAGGAAGCTAATGACTATCTCGAGAAGCACGGACGCGAACCCATAGATTGGCGCTGACTTACTTGATACAATTTTTTCAATGCTCAGCGGCAAGATGCTCACCGGAACCAGGACGCGTGCCGTTGTAGTGGTCTTTATCATCGCGCTTGGCGCTATTGGATACGGCCTCTACCGCTACCACGCGCTCTACCAAGCTGAGCTTGTTATCAATCAAAGCCTCACCCGCGACTCGCAGCAGCTTGCAGAGCAGCTTTCTGCCGCAAACATTGAAAACAGCGACCTTAAGACCCTGCTTGCCTCCCGCGTCGAGCAACTTCAGATCTATACCGGCCAAATACAAGGCCTGTCAACGACCGTCGATACGCTCAACAAGCTCACCAGCACCGACAAAGAGCTTTTGGAAAAATATTCGGCTGTTTATTTTTTGAACGAAAATTATATCCCGAAGAGCCTCACGCCCATAGACACGCAATACCTGAACCGCCCTGACAAATCGGAGCAATATCTTACCGGCGTCATCGGACACCTTTACTCCCTCCTCAATGCCGCCCGGGCCGCCACGAGCAACCTTCAGGTACTCTCTGCTTATCGCTCTTTTGGCCAACAAGCCGCCCTTAAGACCGGGTACAAACTCACCTACGGCGCTGGCACAGCTAATTCCTTTTCTGCGGATCAGGGTTACTCCGAGCATCAACTTGGAACGACAGTTGATTTTACGACCAAGATACTTGGGCAGAATCTTTCCGGCTTCGATAAATCCGATGCCTACGCCTGGCTCTCCGCGCACGCCTATGAGTATGGGTTTGAACTCTCATACCCCAAAGGGAACGGCTACTTTGCGTATGAGCCCTGGCACTGGCGTTACGTCGGACTGGAGCTTGCAAAGAAGCTTCGCGACGAGAATGTCCATTTCTATGACCTCCCCCAGCGCGCGATCGACACCTACCTTATAAAGTTCTTCGATTGATGAGCGAGCCTTACGGAGGCTTGCACCACTCCTCGACGTTCATCCGTTAGTATCTCCTTTTTTCGCTCGGTGCCGCGATTGTAGCCGCCCATTTTACCGTCGGCGCGAATGACGCGATGACAAGGGATCTCCGGATCCCAATTGGTCGAAAGAATGTTTCCCACTGCCCGCGAAGCGCCTGGGCGTCCAGCCGCCTCTGCGACCTGTCCGTAGGTCATGGTTCTGCCCTTTGGGATTTTTGCGACAATGGCAAACACGTGTCGCGCAAAATCAGTGTTGAGAGTTTTGTTAGAAGAGACTACCGGTCGACTCAGAGGCCTTTTCATGCTTTATCATTTTAGATCCTGGTAATTTCTTAGGCTTTTTCATTTTAGCATATAGGGTCTTTCCGGCCGCCTCCCGATACGGACAGTAATCACATTCTCCGACCGCAGGAATGTCGTCGCCCTCTAGGACATCTTTGATTTTTCGAAGCGTCCCCTCGATCCAGGAGTCGTCGCCCTTATGTGCAATAAGCTCTGCATCGAACTCGAGTTTCCCATCAAACGCGGGCGCACCTGCGTTACCGTTGACATAGACGAAGTAGGCAGTATCGGAGACCTTGAACCCGTTCTTGCGGAAGAGCCACTGGTATACCTCAACCTGCCGTTTGTAGTGGTCGTAGAGCTCGATCTCCTTGCGTTTGCTGGTTGCTTTGTAGTCGACGATGAGGAGCTCGTTTTGGGGCGTTACCCACACGTCATCGATGCCGCCACGCACAGAAAGATTGGTCTCAGGATGGAGATATTCAATGCCGTTTCGAAGCGCGTCGCGCCACAGCTCGAGCTTTGTGTGAGAAAAAGGCACTGCATCGAGTCCATACGCCTTCATGAGGGGATGTGGCGTACCATTGACGCGATGAACATCAAATTCGCGCTTGAGAAGCTCGTCGACTGCGACGTTGAGGGAGAATGCGGGCATATCCGGACGCCCCACACCAAAGCGCTGGTCGAGCCAAAAACAGCGCGGACACTCTTGGAAGAGGTCGATCTTGGAGCGGCTTATCCGGTACGGCGTTTTTCCTCCAGGCTCATACACTCTGGAGCGCACCTTGTACCTGCCGCCAAAACCCATCGGGTTAGTTTAGCACAACGGAAAAATCGCCTGCCACAAGTGCCTTCTATGGCCGATAGCTGTCACCGTCATGGCGGATGTAGCGATGTTCCAGGAACCAGATGACCGTGAAAATGAAAAGCGTAAGAAAGGTCGTAAAGATGGCCACTTCATAGAAACCAAGCCCGACCGCAATGCCAACGCCTGCCGAAACCCAGATGCCTGCGATGGTCGTAACGCCGGCATTCACGCTGCTATCTCGATGCATCATGGCGAGCCCGGTGCCGATGAAGCCGATGCCGACGATAACGTTCCCGGCGATGAATGCGGGATTAAAGGCGGGCAATTGAAGGTATAACGCGTTGAGAAGCTCCCCGATCGACACGAAAAGCGCCGAGCCGAGCGTCACGAGCGCGTAGGTGCGCATACCCGCGCTCTTGTGGGCGACGGTGCGTTCTATGCCAAGGAGAAGTCCCAACACCGTCGCGAGAAGCAGCTTTCCGAATACGAGAATGTTGGGGTCCAACGGCATATTACCTGCCGGCACTGCCGCCGTTTACCTGAAAGGTGCTTTCTATCGGAGCGTTTACAGCGCTCATGATCAGGAGGTCGACGTGATACTCAAACTGCCGATTCCCGTTATCTCGATAGAGTAGCGCTTGGTAAGTGGAACCGGGGACCGTGGGGCGAAGCAACGGAATCTCTCCGCTCCCGCTTCCTGCCGCAAACAATCGTGCCCCAAGAATACGCCCCGACGCGCCATTGTTGTCTTCGCGTATGGCGATCCAAGCCTCCTCCGGCAGGCGGTAGGAGACGCTAACATGCTCCCCCGCTGGCTGATCGAATGTGCGGAGCGCATATCCTCTGTCCTCCCCGCCAAGACCAGCACTATCGAGCGCATTGTGCGCCAGCGTGTCGGTCGCTTTGGTTGAGGCTGAAGGGCCTGATGATGACGACGTGTTCGTCAGAGTGCCCCGAAAAGAAAGAGCTGCGTACATCACCAGGGCGCCGATCAGCACACCTGCGCTAAAGCCGATATAGACCTCGCGAGTCACCTTCATACGCTCATTGTACCTGGTGAGTGATGTCGCACAATGAGCGCGCCTCCCCAATGATGGCCTCGGCCTTTCCTTTCTTGTAGCCAAGCTCCGCAAGCCGTTCGGGGCGGCGCAAGATGTCACGGCACAGTACCAGCCCTTCTTTAACCAATCTCATCCGATCGGTGCGCGAGATCTGTGAGAGCGCGGTGACAGGGAAAATGGCGGTTTCTTCGATCAGCGCTTGTAGGTTTCCCTGAGAGGGATAGTTCCATGAGATGAGGGTCATACCCCGGCATCGGCCGTACTCGACCGCTTCGCTCGTGAACTTAGTGTTGGTGATGAGCCAATACTCCGCAAGTGCTTTTCCTTCAAAAAGTTGGATCGGTCTCTCCCTGAGATCCTGAAATCGGCTTTCGACATAGAGCGCTACTTTAAGATCGCTCTTGATGCCAAGGTCGTTATGGAATTTCGCCTCGCCGCCGACCACTACATCGCCGTTCCGAGCGATGAGATCGACCTCGTGCGTGACGCACGCGCCGCGCATAAGTTGTCGTGTATGAACGTCCCAACCCTTGGCGCGGAATATTTCCGCAAGAAAATCCTCGAACGGAAATCCGGTCGGCCCCAACTCGAAGACGGCACGCTTCATCGAGTAGCGGCTCGCTGCGATGAGTTCGGATTTCCGTAATATCTCGAACGCGTGCTTGTAGATATCGACGCTGCGCATTCCGGAGCGAAGTTCCCGCTCGATGTGAGCGGCGATGTTGTCGACCGTACGCCCGTTCGCCCCCGCTTTATGCAGCGAGGTGCGCAACTTTTCTACGACAAAAGGCTCGCGGGAACCATCCTCCTTCTCGATGAGGATACTTGCATGCGCCATGACTAAAAGGAAAGGCTCGATTCGCTTTCCACCTGCTGGAGAGCGGCGGGCACGGGGGAATCATTGAGCGTCACCCGTATGGGTACCTCGCCGCTCCTATCCGCCTCGACATAAAAGGTCTGCACCGTCACGTGCTCTTTGCAGCCCGATGTGGCACTTTGCGTACGAAGGGCGATGATCAGAGGGTCGGTCAGCCCGCCCATGGTGTTTGTGTAAAGCCACGTGCACGGGGGCAGCGCATCGACTTTCCCGAGCACGTGGTAATTTCCATCTACATGATAGTACTTAAGCGCCACCGCCTGGGCACCCTGAGTCGCCTGAGTCGATAGAGCCGGAGATTTACAAAACTGCCATGGACAATTGACGCCGTAGACCGCACCGAGTGCGACGTATGCAAACACCAGTATCAGAACGACGGCAAGAAGGATCGGCACTAACCGATTGAGGATCATGGGTACCTACAGTATAGCCCCTTTCACATCGACTCTGTGTAGTTTCTCCACACTACGGGGCAAGTATCCCTCCGCCAAGGCAGCGCTCTCCCTCGTACAGCACCAGCGATTGGCCGATAGGCAACCCATGTGATAGGAGCTCTCGTGAGCTTACGCGTATGATCTCACCCTCTCGCTCAATGAGGAACATTGAAAGTGGCTGCCTATAGCGGAACCGTCCCGCTAAGGTAGCCCCCGTGGCCGGCGGCTCCGGCGCGATCCAGTTGATGTCGCGCAATCTCCCCCTTGCTCGAAGATGCAGAGCCTCTGCCGGCGCGGCGGTGAGGGTGTTTTCTGTAGTATTTTTTCGAATAACATAGAGAGGCTCGCGCGCGCCGGAAGCACGCGGACTCCCAAAACCGTGCCGCTCCCCAACGGTAAAGAGATGCGCTCCGGGATGCTCGCCGATGGCCCTGCCTCGCTCGTCAAGCACCACTCCGCTGCGCAATCCAAGTTCGCGCGAAAGAAATTCCTTTACATCGATAGAGCCTAGAAAGCAGAGACCTTGACTATCTTTCTTCGCCGCTGTCGGAAGTCCCCGTGCGGCCGCCATCGTCCGAACTTGAGTCTTCGTGAATTCTCCAACGGGAAAAAGCGTCCGCGAGAGCTCCCGCTTCGTGAGCGTCCAAAGGAAATAGCTCTGGTCCTTGTTCGCATCCATGCCGGCATGGAGCTCGAACGTTCCAGCCCTTTCGATAACACGTGCGTAGTGCCCAGTTGCGACATACGCGGCGCCGCGAGCGACCGCTTCATTGAAAAAGGCGCCGAACTTGATGTGCTTGTTGCAAAGAACGTCCGGATTCGGAGTCTCGCCACGAGCGTAGCCGTCGAGCATTTCATCTATGACCTGCCGCTTGTAGAGCTCCGAGACATCGAGGGTTATGAAGGGGACACCGAGTTTCGCTGCCACTCGGATGGCATCGGCTCTATCGTCGATTTGCGAGCAAGGCATCCCCTCAGGCTCCCACCCGCGCAAAAAAACGCCGGTCACTTCGTAGCCCTGCTCGACAAGGAGCGCGGCCGAAAGCGACGAATCGACCCCACCCGACATTGCGACGAATACGCTCGCACCCCTCCCCTCGCTCATTCGCCAACCTTAGCAAAACGATGCCTGATAGCAATCATCGAAGGTAGGCAGCAATGTTGGCTTTGTGCTGTGCGTACGTAGTCGCGTAGTGCATGAGCCCAGCTCTATCGGTGATATAAAAGTAGTACGGCGTGGCTATCGGGTGGAGCGCGTCGGAAATTGCTTCGGAGCCCGGATTTGCGATGGGTCCGGGCGGGAAACCGGCGTGCGTATAGGTGTTGTACGGCGAGTTCGTCGTAAGGTCCTCCGACGTAAGTGTGAGGCCCGATTTGCCGAGGAGATAGGTAAAAACGGCGTCTACCTGAAGCGGCATCTTCTTGTCGAGTCTTTTCCAGAGAATGCCGGCTATGGTTTTGCGTACCTCGGGGGTCCGTGCCTCCTCCTCTACGAGCGAAGCCATGATGATGATCTGTGAAAGGGGTCGGCCAAATGCGGCAATATCCGGGGAAAGTCCCTTTAGATGCTCATCAAAGTTGCTGCGCATCGCGGTGATCACCTGTGTCGGCGTTACATCCTCATAGAAAAAGTACGTATCTGGAAATAGATATCCCTCGTACGGTTTTGCATCAATAAGGAAACTCGCGTCGTCAAAATCGATGAACGCACTCTTGAGCACAGCCGCCACCTCCGTGTTGTTCAGACCCTCGGGAATGGTCACTCGTCTGAGCTCCAAACCGTACGCTCCCGAAGTGACGAGGCGCGCGATGGTGAAGGAAGTCGCTGGTTCATGGAAAACGTAGGAACCCGCGATGACCCCGCGTTCTCCACCGAGCATTACCAGCAACGTTTTGAACGCAAGTGTCGAGCGTACGATATGGAGTTGCTCGAATTCGCCGGCGACTTCAGAGAGAGTTTCTCCCTTCTTGATCTTCACAAGCATATTCGTCGGAAATTGAGCCGGAGAGGCAAGAGCTCCTTGCCAGAGACTCAGAAGCAGAAATGCTGCAAGCGCACTCCCCCAGAGCGCTATACGTCGATGTAGCAGCGCACCCGAATGCGAGATTACTTTTCCACACGCATTCACGGCAACACGAAACGAACCCGATGCCGCGGCAGAAATGCGAGAAAACATAACTATACAGGGAGATTAAAGGGAGCTTCACCTCGACGCGAGGGAATGCGTTCGACGGTGGGGGTCTGAATGGTAGCGCTCGGAAGATGATAGATGGTCGCGAGCTCTTCGGTCGAAAGAATCGACGGCTCCCGCTTGTAGGGATAGTGGAAGAACGCACGTCGGATGTAGGAATCAAAGTGTTCGCGCTTGACGAAATCGTGGTAACCAAACCAATCCTGCCACGAGTAATTGAACTCAGCATCGCCCCGGGTCGGTGAAAGGCTATTGAGCGTCGGCGAGCTGAATTGCTTGAACGCGTTCGCGCCGGCGAAGATATGGACCGGTGAGAAACGCGATTTCTCGGCCAGGTAGATGAAGCGGATGCCTGCGTCAAAAAGGTGCTTCTCCATCTTCCGCTCGATCGCCTTCACGATCTCGGTTTGACCCGGCGTAAAACTGACGTACCCGGTCGATTTTCCATCGACCGTTGGCGTCGCTTCTTTTTTCATCTTCTCAATAAGCTCCTTGGCTTTGTCGCGAATGCCCTGTTTTTCCGCCAAGGTACCCGGAACATGCAGTTCGTCCCTATTTTGACGAAGTAGGATCTGCATCCACATGTGCTCCCCGGGCCCGATGGCGCCAAAAACTTCGAGAAGATGCGCGAGCGGGTCGACCTTATGCTCCTCTTTAGGGTCTTTGTCGAGCCCGTAGTCGACATAGGAGCGAAGCGGTAAGGCATTGCCTCCCTTGGCCGATAGGCGAAAATCACAGCCCCAACTGCTCCACACGCTCGTGTCAAACTCGATGGAGCATGTGTAGTCCTCTACTTCGACGATTTCCACTTCAGGATACTGGGCGAATATCTGGCTTTTAATGCGGGGTGCAAAGAAAGCCTGCGTCCGGATGTAGAAGTGAATCTTCCCCTCCGTTGAGACGAGCTCCAGGGACCACCACGGTCGAACTCTCCCTTCAAGATATCGATTGATCCAAGTAGATTCTCCGGGCCCTAGGTGGAATCCTTCGATCACCGCTTCCATTGCTTTTGGGGACTTGGTGACCTCACGAGGAAGTTTTATCTCTAACAGAGTCCAGCGTAGCGTTGAAATGTAGCGTGAACGTGTATAGTTCATCCACAGGTGCCAGCCGATGCGAAGGACAAAAAACGGAAGCCAAATGGGCGCGATCGCAATGAGAAACTGGAGTCCCATAATGATCGCCGTGGGATAAATAAAAAGAAGAATCCCAAACAGTAGCAGGCCTACCGTAATCGCAGCATAAAAACTTTTTATGCCAAGGTTGTCGTTAACCCATTCGATAAGAGCATGCATGTGGATGTGCTCATCATATCAAAAAAGAGACCTATTGCGGTCTCTTTTAAGCCAGTGCGTATTTGCCGTCCTTGGTCTTTCGGAAGGTCGCCGGGTCTTGAAGGTTGACGACGATAGTATTGTCCTTGACGTAGCGCTCCTTTTTGACCCTGTCGATGACCTCTTCGCGAGAGAGAGGCCCGAATTTCTTGAGTACGTCGCGGATGACATCTTTCACGACGCCGGCGCTGTAGCCCCACTCCTTGAGCGCATAAAGACCTCTGCCGACGAGGACGAAACGCTGATCTTTGATGAGCTCATTGTGAGTGGTTGCCTCGTGCGCGCGCTTTCCAAAAAGCCGCTCGATGGCCTTGGCAACTTCCCGAAAGTGCATCGGGGAGCCGTGGCGCTTGATGGCAAGATACGCGTAGTCACGCATGCCCTTCACTTTCACGTTAGGCGAGTGAGAACGGCCCCATTCGCCCAAGGGGTTGCGGCCGATCTTTTTACTGGTCGAAAGCCAACGTTTTACGACCTCCTGGTCCTTGTATTTCTGGTTGAGGTCCTTCATTTCGTTGAGGAAGGAGTCAATGAGCTGCCCTTCGGGAATAAGCTCGTCATCGGCGAGTTTTTCGTAGATTTTTCGCATGGAGCCGCGCACGCGCCGCTCGAGCTCGGGGTCGATAACCCAGCAGGTTTCGCATTCCTCGTCCTCTTTGAGACGCTTGAATTGGTCACCAAGGACCAAAAGAAGGAGGAGGTGGTTGCGAGTGCTCTCGTCTTTCGAGAGATTTTCGAGAAGCTCATCCTCCGGCACGATGGCTCCCATGCCATCGATCACTGCATGGAGTTCGGAAAATGCAGTCCCCTCCTTCTTGAACGTTTCGGACTTTTTTATGGTCGCGATGGCGTAATTTTCTATCTGGCGCACACGCTCCCTCGTGATGTCGTATTTTTCCCCTATTGCCTCGAGAGTCATACGCGACGCATCGGGCCCCAGACCGTAGCGGCCGATAAGAACGTCTCGAGCGCGCTCCGGAAGCGCCGCCAGGAGGCGCTTAACGACGATTTTCGGTTTGAGGCTCATTTGCATAGCTCTTCCCAGCTCTTTAAATCTATCGGATAATTTTTATCACTATCGAGACGCCCCGTCAAGCTCCTCGCTACAGGACGAAATTGACAAGCTTTCCGGGCACGTGGATCACCCGTTTAGGTATCCTACCGCCCATCCACTTCCCGAGCTCGGGTAGCTTTCTCGCTAGGGACTCGATCTCTGGCTCAGCTGCTCCAACCGGGACAGCTAGTGTCGCCCGAACCTTTCCCGATACCAACACTGCGATGGTTAGCGTGTCGCTCACCAGTTTTCCCTTATCGAAGGGGGGCCAATTTTCTTTGTGTATCGACTCTCCTTCGCCGAAACTCTCCCAGAGTTCTTCAGTCACGTGGGGAGCAAAAGGCGCAAGAATACGCAAGAGATTCTTGTAGGCCAAAACCGGTATTTGCCGCTCGGTCTCAAGTGCATTCGTGAGGATCATAAGTTGACTCACTGCCGTATTGAACTTAAACCCTTCAATATCTTCACCCACCTTCTTAATGGTGCGGTTGAGCTCCACATCGACAGCCTTAGAGAGCTTTCCTGTTGGGGTAACGCTCTCACGGAGCTTCCAAACACGCTCAATAAAACGTCGCACCCCGATAATATTTTTGGTGCTCCAGGGCTTTTCTATTTCGAGAGGTCCCAAAAACATCTCATGGAGGCGCATCGAATCGGCACCAAAGCGCGCGACGATGTCATCGGGATTCACCACGTTGCCAAGCGACTTGCTCATCTTGCGTCCATCCTCAGCGAGAATAATGCCCTGATGGCGCAGCTTGAGAAACGGCTCGGGAAAATTCACATAGTGAAAGTCTCGCAACGCTTTGGTAAAAAAGCGCGAATAGAGCAGATGCAGTACGGTGTGCTCCGCCCCACCAACATAGAGATCGACCGGGAGCCATTTTTTTATTTCACCTTTCGAAGCGAACTCTTTATGGTTATGCGGATCGGCAAATCGGAAGTAATACCAACTCGAGCAGACAAACGTGTCCATGGTATCCGATTCACGTCGCGCCGAGCCTTTGCACTTAGGACATGTCACGTCATGGAAACTTTTCGAGCGCGCAAGCGGTGACTCGCCGGTCGGCATGAAATCGACATCGTCGGGGAGGAGCACCGGCAAATCCTTCTCGGGGACCGGCTGCATACCACATTTCTCGCAGTAGATGATGGGGATAGGGGCACCCCAATAACGCTGGCGGGATACCAGCCAATCACGAAGGCGATACGTGGTTTTTAGATGGCCTTTAACAGAGGCTACAATCGCTTTTTTTGAAGACTCGTTTTCCTTTCCATTAAACGTGCCAGAGTTGATGAGAATACCTGGACCCGTATATACATCAATGCCGGTCTCAAGGCGACTAAGAATAATATCCGACTCGGCATGCTGAAGCCCTGCAGCTTTAAGTTGAGAGAGCGTAAGCCACGCCATATCGTACTGATCGACATCTTCGGCGCCGAGAGGAATCCGTTCCTCATTTTCAATTTCAAAAAGAATGGGATTCGCTTCCGTGATGCGATTGACATCCTTGTGCGCCGCAAAAAAGTGCGCCTCGGTCGGTCCACCGAGCACGCGGACAAGCTTTAGATTCTTGTACCCGGTTTCTTCGGTGATTTCGCGCTTCGCCGCTTCTACAATATCCTCCCCTTCTTCAACTCCGCCCGTGATAAAGGTGGTCCACGGCTGCTTACGCCACTTGAGAACCAGGTATTTTTCTGCTTTCGGATCGCGCACAATGCCAATGATAATGTTGCGTCGCGTCATCTCCTTCCTGCTCCGATGCGGATTTTTGTAATCGACGCGCTGCGGTTTTACCACATAGCGAATCGGCAGATTAAACTTTTGCGCAAACTCAAAGTCGCGCTCGTCGTGAGCCGGTACGGCCATAAGGGCTCCGGTGCCGTACTGTGCAAGTACGAAATCAGACACAAAAATGGGGATTTCTTCTTTCGTCGCAGGATTGATGGCAACAACTCCCTCGATTTTTACGCCAGTTTTATCTTTATTGAGGCCTGTACGCTCAAGCTCGGTTTTTTTGGCGCTCTCTTCGACATATTTTTTGACCTCATCTGCATTAAGGAGTGCGTCGTGCTGATCATCGGTCGCGAGCGTAACCCACAAATGCTCCGGAGAGAGCACGAGGTAGGTCGCCCCGTAGAGGGTATCAGGACGTGTGGTGAAAACGCTAAGGTGAGCCTTCTTCCCCTCTGGGTCGCGGCGTTCATTATCAGCGGGATTTTTGAGAAATTTCAATTCGAAGTCAATCTCTGCTCCCTCCGATTTACCTATCCAATGACGCTGGACAGCCTTAGTGGACTCCGGCCAATCAATAAGATCCAGATCGGCAAGAAGTTCTTCCGCGTATTTTGTGATTTTGAAAAACCATTGCTCAAGATCCCTTTGAATTACCGCTGTCCCGCAGCGCTCGCAGTGTCCGTCAACGACCTGCTCATTCGCGAGTACGGTCTGGTCCTTAGGGCACCAGTTGACCTTTGCATATTTGCGCTCCGCAAGACCTTTTTTATAGAGAAGCAGGAAAAACCATTGCGTCCACTTGTAGTACTCGGGAGTGTGCGTGCCGATCTCACGACTCCAGTCATAGGAGAGGCCGAGGGATTTAATCTGCCGGCGGAAATTCTCGATGGCTTTTTCTGTAGTTATCCGTGGATGGATCTTTGTCTTAATTGCGTAGTTCTCCGCGGGTAGCCCGAACGCATCCCATCCCATCGGGTTGAGCACTTTTTTTCCCTTCATGCGAGTGTATCGCGCGACGATGTCCGCCGCGGTGTAGCTCTCGACGTGCCCGACATGGAGCCCGTCTCCCGAGGGATAGGGGTACATAACGAGTGTGTAATATTTATCCTTGCCAGGTTTTTCCGGCGTTTTATAGAGTTGCTCCTCGTCCCAGCGGTCTTGCCATTTTTTTTCTATCCCTGCGGGGTCGTACTTTTCCATAACGATTTTCAAAGCGTAGCATAAGGCCACAGCCTTGCAAAAATGCAACTTATTGCTAGCATCGAATTTGGTGGGTCGATTAAGGAGGTTTCGATGAGTGCTGTCATCTGGCAAGACTATGTGCTTACCTTCTTGATTTATCTCATCTTCCAGCTATCGATAACCCTGTTCGTCGAGGCGAGGGAGCACACGCCATTTATTGCGTTTGCTGTGACTTCGGCGGCAATAGGCGTCGTTCTTTTCTTTCTAAATCTGTGGCTTACTCCACTGATGCTGATCGCTTTAGCAATAGTCCTGGTGGGAATAAGCTGGTGGAACGGTTGGCTAGACCTTCAAAATACACCCCGGAGATAATCCGGGGTGTTTCTCTAAAAAGCTTTTGTTTTTTGAAACGGTGGATAACGCTCAGGATCGATCGTGCGCTCAAAACATACCTTGCCTGCAGTGTGCGCCCAATTTTCATCAATACCCACGGAGGGGGAGCGCGCCGGTTCGGTTGAAACCCCCTGACCAGTCGCATTGGCGCGATTAAACAATGCGCAGAGAGTAAACGACAGCGGGCCGGTCGAGGTGTAGGCGTACTGCACGCTACCCTGGGGGTCCTTGGGAACTATAAAACCTTGGATGGGGTCCTCGAGGTCGCTGAGTTTCCCGGGCAACTTTTGCTTCTGCTGCCAATATGAGACGATCTGCCACTGAATGCTCTGGAGGTCACTTACCTTCTGCGCATCAAAACGCATGTATCGTTGCGAGCTTGGAGAGCCGATGATAAGGAACCCTCCGACGATAGCAGCAATAATGGCAATGACGGCCGCGTAACCGACGGAACGGGCACGCGACGGGTAGCGGTTCCAGTAGCCCCACAAGTCTGAGAGGAAATGGAGGAACCCTGCACCGATGACAAGAAATACGACGACGACCTTGAGTACAAACCGTGTCGTAAGATCCCCGCCGAGGAACGTATTGATAAGGGTGATAAGGTCAATAGCGAGCGTCACTCCCGCTATGAAAAGCGTGAGGTAGAGGGCCCATCGGCGTATCCATATATCGACCCGGGTGGGGTCGACGACGACACTTCGACGAATGAGCCGCATGAGGAGGAGGAATATCGGGAAAAGAACGATGAGGGAGGCCATCGAAATGCGAATGGCACCCGAGTAGGGGTCGATGTACGCCTGTAGGTTATCTGGATAGGCATAATCGATGTACTGAAAGAGGAGCGCAATGAACGCAACGACGCTGCCGTAGAGCGTGACCATGGCGCCGACCCAAAGGAAAAAATCCTTGGGGGTCATGCGTGGCTTGACCTCGGGATTCATGTGCCTATCGTACCCGATTTATTGTGACGTGACTACGATGACGCCCGTAAAATCAGGCCTGTAGAAACTTTTGTAGTGCCACTCTCCGGGAGCGGAGAGGTTGAAGGTGTAGGTCCCGTTTAATCCGACGGGATTTCCTTCGTCAAAGCCCGGGTTTGGCAGCCCATCGATGAGCGGCACCTGGGTCGAAATGACCCGCATCGCCCCACTGCTCTTATTGATGAACGTGATCACCTTACCCACTTTTATCTCAAGGTAGGCCGGCGAAAAGCCTTTACTGGTGTAAGTGATCATGGTACCGATCCGGCCCGTGACTGTACCTGCGGTATTGGCTCCCGTCTTTTGAGTGGTCGCTTGTGTCGGAGATGTTTGCGATGAGGCTGATTGCTGCCCTGCGGTCGTTTGTTCAGTGGAGAGGGGCACTGCCGTGCCATTCCCCGAACCGAACGCCCACGCGAGCGCTATTGCGACAACGACAAGCACTCCGATAAGAATCCAGATATTTTTTGTTATTCCTGCCATAGAAAAAGGTTATGGCTAAATGTCCACCTTAGTATACCCCGCTACTCTTTTGGTGTCCTCTCCACTTTCCACTTATTTGTATCGTATCTCACAAAAAGCATCGGAACGTAAAAGGGCCCTTCGCAGTGAGTGCGAAGGGCCCGTATGCCGGTTTGAGGCCGGCGGTACGACCGGGGAGTGAGGCGCGCTGGGCTTTGAGGGCCCGAACGCTGGGAATAGCGTTCTAGAAGATTGCGTCGCCCGTCATTGACGACTGCCAGCTCGCAGAGAGAACCCTCAGATCTTTCGCCGTGAGGCTAGAATCGGGACTCCATCCACGTGTGACGATGCGTCCTCGAGGTTACATCGTCGCGCTGCGTTATTCTTTCCTCACATCCCGCCAAGGGTCGCGAGAGAACTGGGGGCAGCCTTGCAGCTGCGACGCTGCGCGGTGTGAACCGCGCGGCGAACCAGCCCAAAGGCTACCTTAGACTGCGCGTGAGTCCACACCGATCGCCACTCCTGACAACTAGACATACGAGAATATCGATTGTCTAGCGTTAGTTTTTCAACATTAGGACACAACTCCCTAAATTTTAAACTCGATCACATCTCCATCGTGCACGACGTACTCCCTTCCCTCCGTGCGTACCCAGCCTTTTTCGCGCGCTTTGGCGAAGGAACCGGCCTCCATGAGCTTTTCGTACGGAACGACTTCCGCCTTGATGAATTTCGTTTTGAAATCCGTATGGATGGCCGCACCCGCCTGCGGAGCGGTCGACCCGCGCTTCACGGTCCAGGCACGAGTCTCTTCTTCACCAGTCGTGAAATAGCTCATAAGTCCCAAGAGCTCGTAGGCCGCACGAATAAGATTATCAATGCCGTCCTCGTGAACGCCGAACTCTTGGCGGAATCCGGCTTTGTCGCTGGTCGCGATATCGGAGAGTTCGTGCTCGACGTTGGCATCGACTACTACCCACAGGGCGCCCTCCCTCTCAAGGTGCGCTCGCAGGCGTTCGAACCGGCCATCATTGAGCTCGTCAAGATTATTTCCCCCGGATTTTTTGTTGAGCACGTAGAGGATCGGCTTTGCGGTGAGGAGGTGAAGCGACTTTAGAAATGCGCTTTCTTTCTCGTTTGTGTCGACGTCTGCGGCAAGCTTTCCGGTGCGCAATGCCTGCTCGAGACGGACAAGAAGCGCATCCTCCTCGAGTGCTCCTTTTTCTGCCCGTTTTATCTCGCGCAAAATACCGCCGCGGCGTCTCTCGACGGTTTGAAGGTCGGCAAGCGCGAGTTCGGCGTTTATGACTTCGATGTCGGAGAGAGGGTCCACTTCCCCATGGACGTGGGTGATATCCGGATCGTCGAAGATGCGCACAAGCTCAGCAATGGCATCAACCTCGCGAATGTTGGCTAGGAACTGATTCCCCAACCCCTCGCCCTCGGAGGCGCCTCGTACGAGCCCGGCGATGTCGACAAATTCGATCGCGGCAGGAATGGTCTTCTTTGAGCCGCTAAGGTGGGAAAGTTTTTCGAGGCGTGGATCTGGGACCATAACGACGCCAACTGAAGGGTCGATGGTGGCAAAGGGGTAGTTCGCGATAAGGACACCTTTTCGCGTAAGCGCGTTAAAAAGGGTCGATTTGCCGACGTTGGGGAGACCGACGATGCCGATCGAGAGCGACATGGCCGTTGATTTAAAAGCTTTTTATACGAGTTTGCAATCTATATCGCACGTCGACCAAGCCGCTCGATCTTTTGCGCCCAGTGCTCATGCTTCGCGGCGGACACCCTTTCGGAGGGGCCAAATGTCGAGAGACGTACCCTAAAGCCGCTGAAGCCTAATATGACCCGGCACACCTCATTGGTGAAGTCGCCAAACATGAGGTGAATGAGCCACGGGTGCGTCCCGGTGAGAATAACGACCCGAGCGCGCCTCCCGTCGAGGAGTTTATCCCATCCGAGACCTGTCTTGTGAAAGCGGAATGCGAAACCCGGAAGCCATACGCGGTCGAACATGCCCTTAAGAAGTGCTGGCATGGTCCCCCACCAGTTTGGATAAATGAGGAAAAACGTATCGCACCATTTTATCTTTTCCTGCAAGCGGTGAAGATCGGGCTCGAGCTCCTGGATCACCTTGTAGCCTCTGTGAAGTATGGGATTGAACCTGAGGTCGGCGAGATTTACCCGCACGACCTCATGGCCGGCGAGCCGCGCCCCTTTTTCATACCGATCGGCATAATGCCCGGAGAGCGAGTCGCTGTCGGGATGTCCAAGAATCACCAGTACTTTTTTAGAAGCCATTACGTGATAGTCGGAGGTAGCGCTTGCGTAGCAATACGTGCCTTGATGAGATTGAATGCGACGAGCGCGACGAGGAGCCAGACCAGATAGTAGACGACAAGTGTCAGGAACGAAGAGGTCGGCATAAGCGTATAGGCCGTGAAGTAGGCGTACCAGGATGAGGCCTGAAGGAAGGGGGAGAGCCAGTTGGGCTCGCGGTGAAGGGCGAGGAGAACCTCGTTGCCGAGCATGACCGCAAGAAGGAAGAGTAAGAACCAGAACAAGTCGCTGAGGTGGCTCCCGCCAATAAGGGCGCGCAAAAGAGCGATGAGGGAAGTCGTGACGATAAAACCCATCCCTATCCTAAGCAACTGGTAGCCGATGTGCATGAAACGACGCTCGGTCGCGTCGATAACCCCGTCGCGGATAGAGGAAAAATAAAATGCTATGTAAAACACCGACGCGGCGAAGGTCAATGCAACTCCCAGACGCTCTACGAGGTACAGAAGTCCTTCCATTCTTTTCATCGTATCATGGGGCGCCGTGGAGAAGCGTCACTGTGTGGAAACGAAACCGACCGGCACGAAGATGCCGGTCGGTTCAAAAAATACCCCTAAATGCCGACGTGTCCCGCTCCCTCTGTATCGATCCGTATGCCGCTTGTGGCATGCTCCGAATTGACCGAGGTGCCGGTCCGCATGTGGATATCTTCCGTACCGTCGGTGGAGTCGCCAGTCTCGTCGTTCCCGTCCGACGAGGAATCATCGGAATTCATGTCTGTCTCTTCGGACGAACTGGCGCGCATTTCCTCATTATGAGCCTTGTGTTCCCTGAGCGACTCGAGGACGTCGTCGAGGTCCACTTTCACGGAGTCGCCGATCGAGCTGGTCGTCGATGCCTCGGCGGTCAGCTTGGCGATAAGAGCCTCGTGCGTCGCGATTACATCATTGAACGCAGCCGAGACGTGCGCCGCGGCGGTGTCGTTACCTTGCGCTTTCAGTCGAGCGACAATCTCATCGAATTGCTTGGCCTGATCTTCAAACTGCGCCTTGAGTCTCGCAATGACGTCCGGGTTGACATTCTCCTGCGCTGAGACCTCTTCCATTTCCTCCAGACGATGTCCGGCGAGCTCCGCGTGGACGCCTGCCTTCCCTTCGGTCGAGAATGCGAGCGCCTGCTCGATTTGTTCATTGGTGCCGGTCTTCACCTGACAGAGGAGCGAACCGGGTGTTCCGCTCTGGGCCACGACGGCAACCCCCCGGGAGAGCCAGCGCGCACATGAAGAGGCAATGTGCATACGGTACGGCTAAGTTGTAATACCAGCGGACAATTTCCCCCAAGAACCATGCCCCCCCCGTG